>Ga0233425_10000241_pt1 | contig 143812 bp, 147 predicted proteins | sample Watercolumn_Towu_2_FD_181712 | JGI IMG/M metagenome (GOLD analysis project Ga0233425, IMG submission 181712) | Freshwater microbial communities from Lake Towuti, South Sulawesi, Indonesia - Watercolumn_Towuti2014_140_MG | ecosystem: Environmental > Aquatic > Freshwater > Lake | place...
GAACCGCCGCATTGCGGCGGGAATCTTGGCGGTGGATTTCAGAAGCCCGTGGCATTTCCTTGCGGAAATGCCTGCCGAAGCGAGGGGCGAAGCCCCGAGCGAGGCAACTAATCAACTTTGGTGGACCTGAGGGGAATCGGACCCCTATCTCCCGGATGCAAACCGGGTGCTCTGCCACTAAGCTACAGGCCCGTGCGGCTTTGAAAATTCTTATGCCCCCACTAGGAATCGAACCTAGGTCAATTGCTTAAAAGGCAACTGCTCTACCATTGAGCTATGGGGGCGCTGGGCATACTATAGGGGAAAAGTTGGCATAAATCAAGAGATTGTTTTATCATGCGGGCATGACGCGCAAAAAGAAAATCAGGGTCGCGGTGCTGATGGGCGGGCCGTCAGCCGAGCACGAAGTTTCAATGCATACGGGCGGGGAGATCATAAAAAATCTTGACCCCGGTGCATACACCGCTTTGCCTGTCGTGATTGATAAATCCGGCAGATGGCTTGCCACTTCGGAGCCGAATTCGTGGCTGACCGCGCGCGCATCCACCGGAGAGCGCCGCATGTCCGTAGCAAGGATAGAGATGCCGGTCGCAGTGGTAGAAAAGGCGGACGTGATATTTATCGCATTGCACGGCGCATATGGCGAGGACGGCACGGTGCAGGGTCTACTGGAGACGTTGGGCGTACCCTATACGGGATCAGGGGTATTGGCAAGCGCGCTGGGCATGGATAAGCCGCGATCACTTGCTGTCTTTCGCGAGGCGGGACTGCGAGCGCCGGAGTTTGGCGTGGTGGCCGCCGATGACGAGAGAAAATCAACCGGGCGCATGGCAAGGCACTGGATCGGCCGCCTCGGACTGCCGCTGGTGGTCAAGCCAGCTGACCATGGGTCCAGCGTGGGGGTATCCATCGTCCGCGACAGGGGGCAATTCGCTCCGGCGATCCGCGAGGCGGGCAGATACTCACGCGAGATTATCGTACAAAAATACATCAAGGGCAGGGAATTGACGTGCGGCGTGCTGGAAGGAAACAAGGGCGCATTGATGCCCCTGCCTCCGGTGGAGATCAGGCCCAATCTGGGTGGGTTTTATGATTACCAGTCAAAATACGCCGACGGCGGGAGCGATCACATCGTCCCGCCCGCGGGGCTTTCGGCGCGCGCCATCGCCGCCGTGCAGGCCGCGGCCTGCACGGCGCACCGCGCAATCGGATGCCGCGGTATGTCGCGCACGGACTTCATACGGGATCCGCGGGGCGGACTGTACGTTCTGGAGATTAATACCATACCCGGCATGACCGCCACCAGTCTCCTCCCGCAGGCCGCCGCCGCGGCGGGCATCTCGTTCCCGCGACTCCTGGACATGATCATCCGCTCCGCGCTCAAAAAATAGTACTCTCACGATTCCTGTAAATAACGTGGACCCCGATAATACTCAATCTATAAAGAAAAACCATACAAGATTTCTTTTCGGATTTTTATCGATCATGGCGCTAATCGGATTTTCAGTTTTTTACGGCCGACAAGAAAAGAAACCCAAGCCATTCAATGCGTCAGATTATTCATCACTGCCGGTGGTTTTTACGAATATCAAGGAGGGTATACAGGGTATTTCTGCGCCCCTGAATTCAGAATGGAACTTATACACTAATAAGGGGCTGGGCTTCAAACTTGCGTATCCCGCGAAGCGGTTTAATAACGGTGTTCTGCGAGCCGGAGAGATCAAGGATTACAAACCAATTCAAGCACGGTATGCAGGCGATCCTTTCTACCAAATTGTTTTCTCCGACGGGGATTTTTCGCCAATCTACATTGTCGTTGAGCCGTCCCGATCTCCCGATATAAATACATGGCTTGCGAGACAAAAAGAATACCAGCTGTCTTCCTATGACATCCGGCCCACGGTGGTCGACGGCAGAGATGCGATAATCATACGCCATATCCCGATAGACCAAGGCCCGCAAGAAAAAGAGGAAGAAAATATCCGTGAACACCTTGTGGTCGTGCGTGACGGCGTTTTATACGAGATTGACGCATCTCGCCTCAACAGTGCCGAACGCGAAACTATCTTTGGCAGTTTCCACCTTCTGTAATCCAGAGAGCTTATGCTCCGTATATTCGGAGTGGCTTCCGGTTTGAGGAGTGAGATGTCTTTGTGATCCGGCGCCGGATACTTGACTTATGGACGCCTCTTTGGTATCATAGCGACATGATGGAACGCGTGTCTGTCTCGGAGAATACGACGTCGTACCCGGCGATGATGCCGGGGCGTATGTGCGGGGCCGTGCCCCATCGCTCGCTCTGCCCGGGTATGCGTGTGTGGTTCATGACGATGGCGTGTGCGGAGATTTCCATGAAAAATTGTGCGTGAAACCCCTTTTGATAAGGGGCTTTTTTGTACCGATAAATACCGTATGGAGAAGAAGATCACGATTATGTACGGCATTTGAATCTCTTGATCTAAAACAAATTTTAAATCCTCCGACACTATGAGAAAAAATACGTTTGCGTTTGAATATCTGCCGGAGTTTGAGGGCCACAAGATGGTTTCGTTTGTGTCCGATGCGCAGACCGGCCTGCGCGGATTTATAGCGATCCATAATACGCGTCTCGGGCCGGCGACGGGCGGCACCCGTTATTGGCGGTATGACACGGAGGCGGATGCCCTGCGCGACGCGCTCAAGCTCTCCCGGGCGATGACATACAAGTGCGCGCTTGCGGGCGTGGCATACGGCGGCGGCAAGGCGGTCATCATACGAGACGCCCGTCATCCCAAGGGATCCGCGCTCCTGCGCGCGTACGCGGGCATGATCAATACGCTCAACGGGAGTTTTTATACCGGCGAGGATGTGGGGATGACGGAGCGCGATGTGGAGTTTCTCGCACGGCATTCGCGATTTATCAACGGCCTGCCCGGTCGCGCGGGAGACCCCGCGCCGTGGGCGGCTTTGAGCGTGTTTTATGCCATGGAGTCGGGGCTGAAAGCGGTGTACGGCACGACCAGTATGCGGGGCAAGACGTTCGCCATCAAGGGTCTGGGGAAAGTCGGGAGCGAGCTTGCGCGCCTGATTTTTGAGCAGGGAGGCGATGTGACGGGAGCCGATGTCAGCAGGGAGGCGGTACAAAAAGCGGTGCGCCGGTTTCCGAAACTCAAGATTGCGCGGGTGCGGGATATCCATACTTTGCCGGTCAATGTCTTCTCTCCGTGCGCTCTTGGCGGCGATTTTAACGGAAAAACCATCCCCCGGCTCAAATGCGATATCGTGTGCGGAGGCGCGAATAACCAGCTTGTCTCCGCGCGCGACGGCGAACGCCTGCACGAGCGGGGGATTCTGTATATCCCCGACTATGTGGCAAATGCGGGAGGACTCATCAATGTGACCGAGGAGTGGAACGGAAAAGGGTATCATCGCGAGGAGGTGGCGAGAAAAGTAAAAGAGGTCGGCAAGACGGCCGCCCGCATCATCGCCTTGTCCCAGCGGAGGCACCGCCCCACCAGCATCACCGCGGATCGTCTGGCCGAGGACATTTTTACGGCTCCGGCGTCCGCGCTCTCGCGCGAGCACCTGCCGCTGTCGCCCGTCGCGAGGAGCGCGAAAGAACTCATGGCCGCGTAATATTCTCCGGGACATGCGTACACGCTTCAAATTTTTTACGCCGCCGCGCGACATGGCCAGAGAGTTCCGGGATCTGGTGTGCAGACCCGCGTCTTTCTGGCAGAAACGCGGGGACGATATGGCGCTCCGGCTTTTCCGGTATGCGCGCGACACGACGCCCGCGTATAACGCCTGGCTCAAGAAACACAAGGTAAGTCCGGCGGGTGTCCGCACGATTGAGGATTTCAGGCGTCTTGCGCCGACCGACAAGTCGTCGTATCTGCGGGCGTACGAATACCGCGATCTGTTTCCCCGGCGGGATGTTGCGGACATTACCACGATTTCGGCGACGTCCGGCTCCACGGGCGAGCCGTTTTATTTTCCCCGGGGTGAGGAGCAGGACTGGCAGTCCGCGTATGTGACCGAAATGTTTTTGAGGAGTCAGTTCGGCATCGCCGATAAAGACACGCTTGTCGTCGTCGGGTTCGGCATGGGTATCTGGATCGGAGGCATTCTGACATATAAATATTTCAACCGCCTTGCCGACAAGGGGTACCGTCTTTCCGTAGCGCCCGTCGGCACCAATATAGAGCTGTTTCTCAAGACGATAAAACAATTTGGCCATCTGTATGACCAGACGATCCTTATCGGCTATCCGCCGTTTATAAAAGACGTGATTGACGAGGCGCCGCGGCACGGCATCAACTGGAAAAGCTACTCCGTCAAAATCCTGACCGCGGCCGAGGGGTACTCGGAGCAGTTTCGCGCCTACCTTGCGCGGCACGCGCACCTGAAAAATCCGCTTACCGATACCGTCAATATCTACGGCACCGTGGAGCTGGGCACGATGGCGCATGAGACCGCGTTCAGCAATCTGATACGGCGGCATCTGGCGGGCGATGATGCCCTGCGCCGCGAGATCGCGCCGCACGCGCACGGACTCCCCACGCTGGCGCAATATCATCCGGATATCGTCTATTTTGAGGAGGTGGAGGGCGAGGTGGTGGCGTCCGGCCTGGGGTCCGCCATGCCGCTGATACGGTACCGCTTTGCGGACAGGGGAGGGGTCATACCGTTTGATGAGATGGTGTGGAAGTTGGGCGAGCACGGCATAGATATCATGCGCGAGGCGCGCAAAGCGGGCATAGCGCATATCATCATGCGACTGCCGTTTGTGTATGTCGGCGAGCGGGTGGATTTTGCGCTGGTCATACGCGGGGCAAACATCTACCCCGAAGAAATCAAAACCGCTCTCCAGCACAAATCGCTTGAACGGTTTATCACGGGGAAATTTACGATGGTCAAGAAAGAGAATAGGCAGATGAATGAATATTTTGAGATCAACACGGAGTTGAAAAGAGGGGTAAAAGCAGGCGGGGCACTGGCGCGCAAAATTCAAGAAGTAATAGTCCGCATTTTGCGTGAAGTAAATTCCGAATACAGCGATCAGTATCAATCGGTCCCGAAAATTATGACACCACCCGTTCTCCTCTGGCCATACCAGGACCCGGCATATTTTAAGACGGGCATAAAACAAAAGTGGATCAAGAGATAGCGATATGAATTTTGAAAAATTTCTCGGTGCGAAAACAGAAACGTACGCCGACTCTGTGCCGCGCATTTTTGATCTCGGCCGCGAGAAAGACCGGCGGCACGTATCGCGGCTGATTTCGGCGCGCGCGATCCGGCATGTGAGCGACGACTACGAGGAGCAGTTGCGCGAGTATTTCGGCATTATGAACCCTGGTCTCGTGTACGCCCCCGGCTTTGAGGAGAAGTTGCGGGCGTATCTGGACGGCATCCGCGGGAAAACTCCGCTCTGGCGGCACGGCAGGTGGGCCTACTATCCGTGGCTCTCCGCGCTGGCGCACATCCTGGAAGACGATGCTTTTCAGACCGTGCGCACGGCGCGCAACCGCAATCTCATCACCCGCAAAGAGCAGGAGAAATTTTACAATTCAACCATCGGCATCGCGGGGCTTTCAGTCGGCAACAGTGTCGCGCTCGCCATTGTCCTGATGGGCGGCGCGCGGCGCATCAAACTCGCCGACTATGACCGTCTGGCGCTGACCAATATCAACCGCATCCGTACGGGCGTCCACAACCTCGGACTTCCCAAAGCGGTCATAACCGCGCGCGAGATATACACAATCAATCCGTATGCCCGGGTGGAGATCTTTCCCGACGGGCTCACGCCCCGGAATATCACACGGTTTTTCGCCGGACTGGATCTGATCATTGACGAGATTGACAATCTCGCGCTCAAGCACGTTATCCGCGAGCAGGCAAAAAAACACCGGATCGCGGTGCTTATGGGCGCCGACAACGGGGACAACGCCATCATTGACATTGAGCGCTACGACAAAAACCCGCGGCAGAAGTTTTTCCACGGCCGGCTGGGCCGCACGAATTATGACGTTCTGTCCAAACTGGACAAATTCGGCATCGGGCGCACGATCACCCGGCATCTCGGGCCGGAGAATGTAACCCCGCGCATGCTCGCATCACTCCGGCAGATGGGCAAGACCGTCGTCTCCTGGCCGCAACTCGGCGGAGCCGCACTTCTCAATGGGTGCGCGGTCGCCTACTGCGCGCGCAAGGTACTCACGGGCGAGCCGCTGGAGAGCAATCGCGCGCTGATATCTCTGGATGAGAAACTCGTCCCCCGTTACAATTCGGCACGGTCCAAAAGGTCCCGTGCCAAAACCGCCCGCGCATTTGCCAAGAGTTTCGGGCTATAGTTTCAGGCTTGATACCGGGAGAATAGAGCAATAAAAAAAGACAAGAGGCGTACCACCCATCTTTTTTATTGCGGAGATCTTCGCTCCCTGTGATCCACATTGAGTCATTGAATAAAAATATGGATGGACTATAATTTACACTGATGGCAGGCGTGAAAGATGATATACAAAAGATTTTGGAGGTGGCGGTTCATGCCCCATCGGGGGAAAATGCGCAACCATGGAGATTTGAAATCCGTCAGGGAGAGATCGCGGTTTTCAACATACCAGAACGCGACCAATCGCTTTATAATTACGGGCAATTGGCATCATATGTTGCGCATGGGGCGTTGATTGAGAATATTTTGATAGCATCTTCGGCATTTGGCTACAAGGCACAACTTAATTTATGTCCCCAGGAGAAAGATGCGGATTTGGTGGCGATTATTTCTCTTGAAAAAGGACTATCCGCGGAAAGCCCCGTGTATCGTTACATCCAGACGCGTTGCACAAACAGAAAACCGTATAAAAGGGAGCCGCTTTCCAAAAATCAACTGGTACAACTGATATCTTCGGCCGACAGTATCCGGGGAGGGAAACTGCTCCTGGTTCAGGATAGGGAAAAGATCAATGCTCTTGCTCGCGCGGGGAGTGTAAACGAACAAGTTATGTTGCACAATAAGTTTCTCCACAATTTTTTCTTTACGCACATTAATTGGACGCAGGAAGAGGAAGATAAGAAACGAATCGGATTTTATATAAAGACATTGGAGCTTCCGCCGCCGGCGCAAGTCATGTTTAAAATCTTTCGTCGCTGGCCTATCATGAAAGTATTAAACAGGATCGGGTTTGCGAAAATAGCTGCAAAAAGCAATGCCGATATTTACGCCTCGTGCGCAGGGATGGGTGCCGTAGTTGTATCCCAGAAAACGCCCCGAGATTTCATCACCGGGGGAAGGATAATGCAACAAGTATGGTTGAAAGCGACACAGATAGGTTTAGACATTCAACCGCTTGCCGGAGTGTTATTCTTTATGCGGGGCATACAAGCAGGACATACGGATAGATTTATGCCTCAACAGGTTGATCTCATAAAAAATGCGTATAACGATATAAGGACGATCTTTGGTGCAGAAAGTCATGAGGAGATAGTAATGATGTTTCGGATTGGTGAGGGAGAGGCGCCGAGTGCATGCTCGTCTCGACTATTGCCGCAGATCATTGCGAATGAAGCAGGGATTTAACTAACACACACGAAGTCATGCTGATAAATCTTGACCTCCTCTCTGTTGGCGTTGCCGTTGCTGGCATCGGCGTTTTGGGATTTGTTATTTTCTTCAACCAGCCACAAAGTGTGACCAATAGATCATTTTTATTGTTTTCTCTTCTCACGATCCTATGGGGTATTTCCAATTATTTTAACTATCAGATCCGCTCGCCCAATTTGGCATTATGGGTTTTGCGAGCACATCTTTTTATTTCTACCTGGCATGCATTTTCGTTCTTTTTTCTGTCTTATGTCCTCCCAAAAGAGAAGAAACGTCTTCCAGGGATTTTTAAATTTGGACTCGTACCAATTGTTGTCTTTATTTCTCTGTCGATGCTCACCCCCCTCGGCTTTTCTGGAATTAACGGGTTACCATCAGTGGGGGAAGTTGCGAGTACTGAACGGGGTCACGGTATTGTCCTGTTTGTGGGACTCGCTGTTTTTCTGATTGCGGGAGGTCTCTTTTTGTTGTTGAAAAAGGCATTCCAATCCACCGATGCAGAAAAAACACAATTTAAATTCATTCTTTTTGGGGCACTGACGACGTTTTCATTGATCATTATTTTTAATCTCATCCTGCCGATTGTTTTTAATAAGTTGAGTCTTATTCCCCTTGGCGCTGTCTTCATCTTCCCGTTTGTGGCATTTACCGCTTATGCGATTATCAAGTACCACCTGCTCAATATCAGAGTTATTGCGGCGGAGATGCTGATGTTCTTGGTGGTCGTGGTGAGTTTCTCGGAAATTATCTTTGCGCAGGGACCTGCGCAGATAATTTTTCGGGTAAGCATATTTATAATACTGTCATTCTTCGGTACTCTTCTGGTCCGGAGTGTGCGCAGTGAGGTAAATCAGAGGGAGCGTCTGCAGGAGCTGACGCAGGAGCTGGAACGGGTGAATCTGAAACTGGAGACGGTCAATCTGCAGCTGGCGGAGATGAACGAGAAGCTCAAAAAGATGGATCAGTTGAAGTCCGAATTTGTGTCCATGGCGGGACATCAGTTGCGCGGGCCGATGACGGTAATCAAGGGCTACATATCGCTGATCCTGGACGGCACGATCAAGGGCGCCAACCCCGCCATTCATGAGGCGTTGTCGCGGGCGATGTTTTCCACGGAACAGTTGATCAAACTCATCGCCGACCTGCTGGATCTCTCGCGGATAGAGGCGGGAAAAATAAAATACGAGATGACGGAGGGCGATCTGTCAAAAATAATGAAAGAGGTGCTGGATAAATTCAAAGCGATCGCGGATAAAAAATCAGTGGCGCTCGTGCTGAAAGACCGTACCGGCGGGCAGGCCCGTATGGTCTTTGACCAGGACAAAATCCGCGAGGCGGTTGTCAATTATACGGACAACGCGGTCAAGTACTCGCCCCAGGGCGGGCGTGTCGTCGTAGGTCTGGACATCGTCGGGGCGGGCGCCGGGGCGCGGATGCGTGTGAGCGTGCGCGACAATGGTATCGGCATCAGGCCGGAGGATATACAAAAATTGTTCGTCAAATTCTCGCGCACCGTTGAGGCGCAGCGGCATGACCCCAACGGGCTTGGCATCGGACTTTTCTTCGCCAAGCGGGTGGTGGAGGACCATGGCGGCACGGCGGGCGTGGAGAGCGAGGGTATCGGCCACGGAAGCACGTTCTGGTTTGAGATACCGGTGAATCGGTAAAAACATGACGGGTTTTGGTTTTGTCGTCAATGATTTATAATTCAGAAACGACAGACCCCACGAGAATTTGTGATTGATTTTGTAAAACAAACAGGAAAGTTGAAGCGGCCTTAATAAATCTTGTATGACAGACCATGCCCGTATACGGGTACCCCATAGTTTGTTTTTGCGGGCCCTGCCATTTGTCTCGCAGTGGGATAATATCATTGATATCGGAGCGGGCTATCTGAACGAAACGATTTATCTGCTTGAAAAGGGCTATAACGTCACCGCACTTGATAGAAATCCGCTACCGGGGGTTCTTGTCCCAAAAGTTACTTCCAACCTGACGTATCTGAAACAGGATTTTCACACATATCCCTACCCCCCGTATCACTACAACCTTATCATCTCGCTTTTTAGCCTATCTTTTACCGAGCCCGCGGTTTTTGGAAAGTTTTTTACCAGGGTTATTGATGCCACCGCTCGCCACGGGGTTTTTGTCGGAAATATTTTTTCAAAAAATGATGATTGGAACAACCACTCCCTTCCGGGGATAACATTTCTTACAAAAAAAGAGGTAGAAAAATTCTTTAGCCCTGAATTTGAGATGATTGAGTGTAGGGATAGAGAGTGGGACGGCCCTCAATATGATGGAGTGATAAAGCATTGGCACACGGTAGATTTCATCGCCAAACGGAGCGCATAAAATCTGACGGGGTTGATGTTCTGGGAATGGATACCGTAGTAATCAATACCGCCAAATAAAGTTCTGGTTTCGACAAGAAACCGTTGAGAAGGATTTTAAACGGCGGATCCGCGCACGGGCTTTTTCCATCCGCGGCGGTAGAGGAAGTTGCGTCCGACGAGTGCTGCGGCAGGGAGCGCCATCTCGCGGATGGGTTTTTTGCGCCGGGTGATGTTGGTGATTTTGTCGTTCCGGATGGCGTCAAAGAGCGCGGGTATGGTTTTCTCCGCGGAATCTACGAGAGCGTAGTCGGTGTCCATGTTGCGGAAGGTATGGGCGTCTGATGTCACGATGACGGGGAGTCCGTGTCGGGCGGCGACGGCCGCCGATTTTTTGTTGCGGTCAAAGCGTTGCGAATGAAACCAGGTGTATTCTATGGCGTCTATGAGAGTGATATGCCGCTCCAGGAATTTTTTGAGTGAGAAGTTGCCGTATGAGAACGGATGGGGGGCAAGCACGAAGCATTCGGGGTGGCGCGCGCGGTAGTCGCGCAAGTCGGCGAATGTGCGCACGCGCTCGGCCTCGGGCGTGCAGTTGAGGATAATGAGATGTCTCCCGCGGCGGGCATCGCGATGCCCGCCGTACGCGGGGGTGTGTTCATCCCCCATGACACGCTTGTCGTCCGTGCGGATATTGATCTCAATGCCCGGGATGAGCAATATCCCGCGGGCGGCCGCGTATGCGGCGTACTCGGGGGTCCAGACCGCCCGCTGGTGGCAGGTGAGGGCCAGCGCGCCAAAGCCAAGATGCGCGGCGTGATCGATGCCCTGCGCCGTGGTGTAAGGGACGAAATCCTGCGGATCGTCCGCGGTATGAAAATGGAGATTGGTTTTGAGTTGCATATGCGGATTATCGCAAGCGCTCCGCCAAAAAGAGGGCTCCGTCTGAAACGGAGCCACTGGAGATCGAATTATGCAGGAACATGATGCGTGGACGTGCGCGCCCGCCCAAGCATCACATATCTACTTCTTTTTGCCCTGATCGCAGATTACAACATAGTATGTAACTCGTCAAAGGAGCCAAAAGTTTGAATTGCGGGGATATTTGAGATACCATAAGCGTATGCGAACTCTCATAGGAGATACGCCGCGGAAAGTAGGCGAGTCGGTAACGCTCATGGGATGGGTGGCGGCCAGGCGCGACCACGGCAAACTTATTTTCGTTGATCTCCGCGATCGCTGGGGCACGGTGCAGGCGGTCTTTACCCCCGCGGACAAAGAGCTTCTCAAGCAGGCCGACCGTTTGCGCAGTGAGTGGGTGGTCAGGATAGAGGGCATGGTAAAAGAAAGACCCGCGGGAATGAAAAACCCGGATACACCCGCCGGCGCCGTTGAGATAGAGGCCACGGCGCTTGAGATTATAAGCGAGGCCGCAACGCCGCCTTTTGCCCTGGATACGGACGGCCGCGAGATTGGCGAGGAGAACCGCCTGCGGTACCGGTATCTGGATCTGCGGCGCGAGCGCGTCAGGCGCAATATCGTCATGCGCGACCGTGCAATCGCCTTTATCCGCGATTATCTCCATCAGAAAGATTTTCTGGAAATAGAGACGCCCATTCTGACCAAATCCACGCCGGAGGGCGCACGCGATTATGTGGTGCCGTCGCGCATCTATCCGGGCAAATTCTACGCCCTGCCCCAATCGCCCCAGCAGTACAAACAACTGCTCATGGTGGCGGGCATGGAGCGGTATTTTCAGATTGTGCGGTGCTTCCGCGACGAGGATACCCGCGGCGACCGCCAGCCCGAATTCACCCAGCTGGATATGGAGATGAGTTTTGTCTCGCAAGAAGACATCCTGTCGCTGGTGGAGGACTTGTATACGCGTATGGTGCGCGCGCTGTATCCGGAGAAACGATTTACGTTCTTGCCCTTTCCCCGCCTGCCGTACGCGGAGGTGATGGCGAAGTACCACAGCGACAAGCCAGACCTGCGCCGCGACAAAAACGATCCGGACGAGCTGGCGTTCGCTTTTGTCGTGGACTTCCCGATGTTTGAATGGAAAGAGCGGGAGGCGCGGTGGGACGCGGTGCATCACCCGTTTACTGCGCCGCAGACGCGGGATCCGGCGGCAGTGAAGAAAGACCCGGGTGCCGTGCCCGCGCACCAGTATGATTTTGTGCTCAACGGCTATGAGATAGGCGGCGGGTCCATACGCGAGCACAACCCCGAGATGCTGGAGACGATTTTTGAAGTGATGGGGCACACCAAAGAAAATGTCCGGGCGCAATTCGGGCACATCCTGGAGGCGTTTTCGTACGGCGTGCCGCCGCACGGGGGCATGGCGCCCGGGCTTGACCGGCTGATGATGATTCTCCAGGGCGAGCCGAATATCCGCGAGGTCATAGCATTTCCCAAAACGGGGGACGGCAGGGACTTGATGATGGACGCGCCCTCTGTGATTGACGAGGCACAGATGAAAGAACTGGGCCTGATTATTAAAAAATAATAGGTAATGACGGGTCAAGTACGCGAAGAGCGGGTCGCGGATTTTAGCAGGTTTTTTATCCAGTGGTTTAATCGGAGATACGAGGCTGACTATAGATGTTCTCTTGGTAGTAATCCGCCAGATGCCATTTGTTTCGCAAGCGCAGGCAGGGGTTTGCCGTTACGATTGGAATTAAGTACATGGGAAAGCGACAGGATAAGAATCCAAAAAGATGTCCTCGATGGAGTAACACACAGAGCCAGAAACTATAACAGGGTGGCGGGTATTCAAGGAGTTGTAAAACGCAAAACGCAAAAGTATCCTAAGGAGGTAAGACGAGAAATGGTTTTGCTTGTGACGGATCAGGATTCCCCGTCCCTCTATAATGAGGATGCTCTAAAATCGGAGTGTAGCGGAGTTCTTGAGATTAGGGAAACTGATTTTATGGGCCTGTATTATGTGCTACTTCCCTCTTCGTGGCGTGACGGACAAGTGGTTGAGATAAAGAATTGTGGAGTTCCAAATCAAACAGGAAAAATTTGAGGGGCCGCTGGCGCTTTTGCTGGAACTGATTGAAAAGGAAAAGCTGGCTATCGCCGAGATATCTCTGGCGCGCGTCGCGGACGAGTATCTCGCGCATATCCGCGCGTTGGAATCTCCCGACCCGGAGGATCTGGCGGAGTTTCTGGTTGTGGCGGCCCAGCTTATGCTCATCAAATCGCGCGCGCTTCTGCCCTCGCTTGCGTTTGGCGTCGCCGAGGAGGAGGCGATCGGGGATCTGGAGCGGCGGCTGGCACTGCTCCGGATCATACGCGAGGCCGCGCAGGATCTCCGGCAGACGGAGCGGCGGGGGCGGCGTATTGCGGCCCGCGAGGCGTATGCCGGTATGGGTCCGGTGTTTTATCCGCCGCCCGGTATTACGCCCCGCGCGCTTGCCGATGTCTTTTCCGCTGTGGCCATGTCCGTTCCGCGTCCCGAAAAACTGGCGGAGGAGAAAATGAAGCGCATCATCTCGCTGGAGGAGAAGATAAGTCACCTGCGGGCGATTCTGCAGGATGCGGTAGAGCGGGGATTTTCGGAGATTGTGCGGGGCGCGAGGGAAAAAGTGGATGTCGTGGTGAGTTTTCTGGCGCTCCTGGAGCTGGCGCGTCAGAAGTTTGTTGACTTGAAACAAGACACGCATTTCGGAGAAATTATGGTGCGCAGGATCGGGTGACGCACAAACATGATATGACACCGGGGAAAGATTTGTCCGCAATAATAGAGAGTATACTGTTCGTGTACGGCGAGCCGATGGAGCCGGCGCGCCTCGCGCGCATCACCGGCGCGGACGAGGAGAGCGTCCGCGAGGCGCTGGGGCGGCTGAAAGATGCTCTGCGCGGCGGCGGACTGGTGCTGATGGAGCACGATGGCGCCTGGCAGATGGGTACGCACCCGGATATGTCGCCGTATGTGGAGGCGCTGGCGCGCGGACAGTTTGGCGAGGCGCTTTCGCGCGCCGCGCTGGAAACGCTGGCGGTCGTGGCGTACCGTGGCCCGCTTTCGCGGCCGGATATTGAGTACATCCGCGGGGTGAACTCATCGTTTACACTCCGGAATCTGATGATTCGCGGCCTCGTGGAGCGCGCGGAGTATGCCAAAGACGGCAGGGGATACCGCTATCGCGTAAGCACGGATTTTCTCAAATATCTGGGTCTTGAGGGGATAGGCGATCTGCCGCGCTATGAGGAGCTGACGGCGATGCTCGCGGGAGACGACGCGTCATCGGCGGCATCCGGCGCGGAGGATGACAGCGCTCCGCCGGAACAGAACGATGATGATAACACCGATCGATGACCAATGATACTCTAAAAACGTCACGATTGACGGCATTGGTGTCCTGTCTCGTGCTGGAGGCGATGATCCTTGCATCGTTTGCTCCGCGCGCGGCTCCGTCCGCCGCGGCGCGGCCGCCGCTCACACCCCTGCCCGCCCTGGACGCCGAGGCATATGTGGTCCGGTTTGCCGGAGATGTATCGGCGCCTCCGCTGATGGCGCAGAGAGAGACAAAGCGCGTCGCACCCGCCAGTCTGACTAAAATTATGACCGTGGCCGTCGCGCGCCGGGTACTTGGCCCCGATGATGCGGTTGTCTTCTCGTCCGACGCCAAAGCCGTGGAAAATCGCCGGAGCGGCGCGTCCGCGGGCGAAGAGTTTGCGCGGGACGATGTGGTGCGGATGGCGCTGATAGAGAGCGCCAACGACGCGGCGTATGCGCTGGGCGAGGCCGCCGGCGCGCGCGCCGGCGGCGGGGATTTCGCCCGACGCGTGGCGCTGTTCGTGCGCATGATGAACGACCGCGCGCAGGCGCTGGGCATGCGCGACACGCACTTTGAAAATCCGGCGGGTCTGGACGCGCCGGGACATCTCACCACCGCGGACGATCTGGCACGTCTCATAGACGCGGCGCTTGCCGACGATCCGGAACTGTTTGCGATCACGCGCCGGAGCGAAGCCACGGTCTTTTCACGCGAGGGAAAAAAGCATACGATGATGAGTACGAACGAACTGCTCGCCGAATTCCCCGCGCTGGAGGGCGGCAAGACGGGGTTTACCGACGATGCCAGGGGCGCTTTGATTTTGCTCTATCCAGTCAGGGATACCGGCTCCGCCACGCCTCACAGACCGGAGGGCCTGGTGGCGCTGTCCCGCAAAAGGACTGCCGTTATCGTCATTCTCAAATCGGGGGATCGCTTCGGGGACGGGCGCAAGATCATTGGATGGCTTGAGGATAATTTTGAAAAATAAGAAAGCAAAATCGCCGTAACCACGTATGATATCCAATCCTGATACGATTGTAAGCGCGGTCAAGGTTTTCGGCCTTCTGGCCGGATCGTTTGTCGTGGCCGTGCTATGGACTCCCCTGCTGACGCGCTTTTTATACCGGCACCGGTTGTGGCGCAAAGACGTCCGGATCCGGTCGCCGGACGGGACGGCCACGCCGCTTTTTGCGGCACTCCACAAAGACCGCGAGACGAGCGTGCCGCGCATGGGCGGGATGCTCATCTGGATTACGACGCTGGGCATAGCCGCCGTCGTGTGGACGGCGGCGGGCATCACGCACGGGGATTTCTGGACCAAAGCGAACTTTGTCTCGCGCAATCAGACATGGCTGCCCCTGGCGACACTCCTGGCCGCATCGCTCCTGGGATTTGCCGACGATCTGGCGTCGGTTTTGGGCAAGGGCGCCTATGTGGCCGGAGGCATACGGTTCCGCCACCGCTTGATGATCGTGGCGGTTATAGCCCTGGTGGGCGCCTGGTGGTTTTATTTCAAACTTGACTGGCGGACGATCTACATACCCGGTTGGGGAGATTTGTATATCGGGCTATGGTATATCCCCCTTTTCATATTCACGATGATCGTGCTGTTTTCCTCCAGCATCGTGGACGGCATTGATGGGCTTGCGGGCGGGGTGTTCGGTGCCGCGTACGCCGCGTACGGTGGCATCGCGTTTTTCCGTGGGCAGGTGGACGTTGCGGCTTTCTGCGGCGTTGTCCTGGGCGCTATTCTGGCATTTCTGTGGTTCAACATCCCTCCGGCGCGGTTTTATATGGGCGAGTCGGGGATTTTTGGACTGACGACGGTATTGGCGGTCATCGCGTTTCTGACCGACTCGGCTGCGGTTCTCCCCGTGATCGGTATTGTACTTCTCGCGGAGGTCGCATCGGATATCATACAATTCGCCTCCAAAAAACTGCGCGGCAAGAAAGTATTTCTCATAGCACCCATCCATCATCACTTTGAAGCATCCGGCTGGCCTCCGTATAAAGTAACGATGCGCTTCTGGGTGATCGGGGTCGTCGCCGCCATTCTGGGCATGGCTATTGCTCTTGTCGGGCGATAGGCGCCTTGTGTTTTTGTTTTTTGACGCGGGGATGGTGTATAATGGGGATCGGTATGGCGTTTTTTCAGGATAAAAAAGTCCGGACGTATGGCGTCATGGATGTGGGTTCCGATGCCATCAAGGCGATGATATTTGACATGCCCGGAGACACGGCGCCGTCGGCGCTACCCCGCGTCCGGGAGAAATTCGTCTGGGATCTGCCCGCATCGTATTCGGTCCTGCGTCTGGTCAAAAAAATCAAAGACAGCGTGTTTGCCATGACGTCCCGGATGGGTGCTGTGCCGGAGCATGTCGTCATCGCCATGGGGCCGGAAGTGGGGGAATACGCGCTCCGGAGGCATCTCTATATCATGCCTCCCGGGTCTCTGACGCGGGAGAGCATCAACGCCGGCTACCGGAGCGTTTTTGAACAGAACGCGGATATGCGACGCGCCATTATTACGGCGCCAGTGGAGGTCCTGGTGGACGGCTATCCCTGGGAGGGGCCGGATGCGGCGGGCGCGGGAAGGAAGCGCGCGCCGGGCGGACGGCGACATGATGTGGTGTTTCGCACGCTCTCGGTGATGTTTTCGCTTGATACGGGCGCTCTCTTCTCCGATCTCAAAAGCACGCTATCGGGTATACCCATGACGCTCATCCCGCTTGCGATTGCGGAGAAAGAAGCCCTGACGCGCGTACGCGATATGCTCGATGTATTTGTGATTGACGTCGGCGCATCGGCCACTACTCTGATCTCCATCTTGTCCGGGCAGATGGCATATGTCGCGTTTATGCCGTGGGGCACCAGGCGCCTGGCGGAGATTTTGTCCCGGGCGCAACGGCGCCCGCTCCGCGACGCGCAAAGCGACGTGCGCCACTACGCGGAGGGGCTGATCCGGGACGATACGGTGCTGGCGCATACCTCCGCGGCGGTTGTGCGCGGAGCGGAGGAATGGAAACGGAATTTTGTGCGCGCGCTGGACGGGTTTTATCCGTCCGGGCCAATCTCCCCCAACGTTCTCCTGACGGGGGGCGGGGCGCGGCTTTCCGAAATCAGGGCGGCTGTGGAGGCGCCCGACTGGCTCGGAGGGTTCTCCGCGTTCCGCAAGCCTGTCGTGCGCGTCGTGGACGGCTCGGTATTTTTCGGCGGCGATACGCTCGGAGGCCATATCCGGGGGCCGGAGGATGCGGGGCTTGCGGCTCTGGCGGCGTATAGCATCTATCACCACCCGCTTTTTTGACGGCTTCCATATCTATGTCCGGATACAAAAATTCAGATGGTATAAGAAAAAAGAGCGTGTCGGCATCTCCTGTTCGCCGGACGGCGCGCGAGGGTAAAATGCGCGAGAGTGTGGAACCGATACCACCAAAGAAACCCGCGCCCGCTCCGGATTATGCGGATGACCGCGCGGCGCGCCCCGCGTCTCCGAAGTCCGCGGGGCGGGAGGAAAAACTCTCGCGGGGGTCGGATTTTCTGGATCATTGGCGGGAGGAACGCCGGCTCGATGAGGGCAGCACAAGCGTTATCTCCGGCGCCGATGATCCGGAATACGCGCCATTGCAGAATCCGGTGTCTCTTGCCCGAAAATCGGATGCCCGGTATGCGTCTGACGAGCCCGAGCCCGCGTCCGTGCCGGGAGGATTTTTTTCCGGACGCTCCGGTATCCGCGCGCGGCCGAGGCGGTACCGGATGCCGGCACGGATGAGTCCGGCGCGCATGGGGGTGATTGCCGGAGGTATATCCGTGGTCGCGGCAATCGTGCTCGTCTCCACACAATGGGCATCTCTGACGGTTGTCTACAAGCCGCGCGTTGACGACGTATCGGTTCAGGAAATTCAGGTCGCGTTTGATACGGGCGCCTCAAAAATCCAGGTACCGGACAAAATCATCCCGGCGGAAGAACTGGTTTTCACCAAAAAATCAGAGCAGTCTTTTTCGGCCACCGGCAGACAACAGGTTGCCGACCGGGCCCGCGGAAAAGCCGCGATTGTCAACGAGTTCAGTTCTTCTCCGCAGGCGCTGGTGGCCGGCACACGGTTTGTGGGCGACGGGGGACTTGTGTTCCGCCTGTCCCGCGGCGTGACCGTGCCGGGCGCCACTATAGAGGGAGGCAAGATCGTCCCGCAGTCGGTGGAGGCGGAACTGGTGGCTGATGCGCCGGGCGAGCGTTTCAATACGGGTGCGCAGACCCGGATGAAGATCCCCGGATTTCAGGGTACTCCAAAATACGACGCATTCTATGCGACCTCGGCGGGATTTTCCGGCGGATTTGTGGGGGAGTCCTCCGTGGTGTCCGCCGACGATCTGAAAAAGGCGCAGGAGCAGGTGACCAAGACGCTGTTTGATGATATGCGCTCGGAGATCGGGCGCGCCACGCCGCCGGGATTTACCTCGCTCAAGGAATTGCAGAACATTGAGATTACGCGCGTATCGGCGCCCGATGCCGGAGCGCATACCGGCCAGTTTTCCGTATCGGCGGAGGCGTCCGCCAGGGTGATGGTTTTCCGCGAGCAGGACGCCGCGGCACTCATAGCCGCACTGGCCCTTACCGGATCCGAGGGGCACGAGCCGGTGGAAAACTCCGCGCAGGCGCAATACCGGGTGCGGAGCGTGGATTTTGACAAAGGGAAAGCCGTAGCCGTTATGACCGCCAACGTCAAGATGCGGGCCGTCATCCGGGACCAGGAATTTGTAGCACTGGTGGCCGGAAAGAAAGACGGCTCCATAGCGGATGCTCTGCGCGCGCGGCCGGAGATAGAAAGTTTCCGCCTCTCATTGTTTCCTCCGTGGCGCACATCCGCGCCGTCGGATCCCGTGCACATTCGCTTCCGTTTGGAATGACAATACACACCACCTGCAAAACGAGATTTTGCAGGTGGTGTGCTCTTGATCCTACAAATCCATTCTGAAAATATTTTTTCCTCTGCGATAGAAAACCGTATCGGGGAGCGATACGAACGTACCGATCTCGTCCACCGGATAGGCCACGAGCTCGCCGGTGGATGCTCCCCCGCGCCGGTCTATCTCCGTGAGAAAGACTCCGTTGCGACTGCGCCACACGACATGGCTGTCGGTTTTGTAAAACCAGCGCGCCTGCCGGACCGCACTGTCCGTGGAGACGATTTCTTCCAAAACCGCCTTTTTCTGGAACGGCTGGTGAGTGTTATCCGCAAGCCATAGGATGGAGAGGATGTGCTCCTGCATTACGAGCAGTTTGTTTTCCTCGCTGTCAAACGCGGCATCGCTAACGCCGCCAGTAACGGGGTCTATCGTCCCTGTACTTTCGTCGTAAAGGAATAGTCCGCCCGACGGGTCAATGATCGCGACGAATTTCCCACCCGCGACAAAGCGCAGGCGCTCGTCGGTCAGGAAAAATCCTGGCCTGCCGATACTGGTAATCTTTCCGGAGGCAGTCTCATACTGGGCAAAAAATCCGTTTTTGTCGACAAAAAACACTGCTCCGGCCTCCGGCGCATACGCATACGAATGGACATTTTCCAGGATGACGCGCGCGCCGCGCCCGGCGGTCAAGCGGCCGCGCGCGTCCAATGAAAACGGCATGGCGGGAGTGGACGTCGCCGCCGCGTCCGCCATTTCCCCGGCGGTGGATGTTGCGGCGGGAACGGGCTGGGGTATCAGTAGGATATTGCGCAATTCCATCACCTCGGCGGGCGCCACCCGTACGGTCTTTGACCACGGCCGGAAGCCCTCTTTCTCCAGCCGCACCAGGTGCGTCCCTGGGAGGAGATCGGGGAGCAGGGTACTGCCGCTCAAAAACCCCGTCTCTTTAACCATGGCGCCATCCAGAAAAACCGCCAGCCGCGGGGTCGGGGATTTTATGAAAATGCCGCCTGTTCTCTGGAAACGCGCGGTGCTGAAATTGAACGCATAGCCGAAAGCATATGCGGCAATCAGAGGCCCTGCGATGAGAAACACGATCATCAGGGCGTAGAATATCAGGCGTCTCTTGCGTCGCGACATGGCATTCAGCGTAACAGGAATGGGCATGCTTGAAAAGATACGCCAAACGAGTATGATGACGGCACTGCAACAATATGTCGGAGCAATTCATCATTCGCGGCGGCAGGCCGCTGGAAGGCCGGATAGCGGTGCGCGGCTCAAAAAACGCCGTTCTGCCTTTGATTGCGGCGACTCTTCTCACATCCGAGACCTGTGTTCTGGAAAACGTACCCGCTATCCGCGACGTGGAAGTTATGCTGGATATTGCACGGGGCATGGGAAGCCGTATCACATGGGATCGCGACCGGCACCGCCTTGAAATATCCACCCCGCAGATATCCGGGGACGCGCCGGACGAGGCGCTGTGCCGTACGTTGCGGGGCTCCGTTCTGTTTGCCGGCGCGCTTCTGGGCAGGGCGCGCGCGGTGGCGATGCCGTACCCGGGCGGGGACGCGATCGGCGCGCGCCCGCTGGATACTCACCTGCACGCTTTTGAGGCGCTGGGCGCCGTGGTGGAAAGTGATACGGTGATCCGCATCAACGGCGCTACCATGGAGGGCGCCCACATCACGATGGACGAGCCGAGCGTCACCGCGACGGAGAATGCGATTCTCGCGGCTGTCGGCATACCCGGACGGACGGTTATATCACTCGGCGCTCTGGAGCCGCATGTGCAGGAGCTGATCGGTTTCCTGCGGGCTATGGGGGCGGACATTGGATTCCGCGATATGGTACATATTGAGATACAGGGCGGGGCGCCGCTCCGGGGGGCCGTGTACGTCGTGAATCCCGACGAGCTGGAAGTTTCCGGTTTTGCCGCGCTGGCGGCGGCGACCCGCTCGGAGTTGACGATAGACGGCGTTGCGCCCCGCTATCTGGACGCCGTTTTCCTGCAGTTGCGCAAGATGGGCGTTGTATTTTCGCACGATGGCGATTCTTTGCGCATCATGAAGCCCGCGCTCGGCTACAAAAATTTCAGGATACAATCGGGATTGTATCCCAAGCTCGGAAGCGATCATCTGCCGCCTTTTGCCGTTCTGGCGACCCAGGCCCGGGGCGTCTCGCTCATCCACGACTGGATGTACGAAAATCGCCTTCGCTATATTCCGGAACTGCAGAAGATGGGTGCCACCTGCGAGATACTGGATCCCCACCGCGCGCTGATTACGGGTCCGGTGACGCTTGCCGGATGCGCGATGGAGACGCTGGACATACGCGCGGGCATGACACTGGTGATCGCGGCACTTGTCGCGGAGGGCGAGTCGTCACTGGGGCAGATAGGGCACATTGACCGCGGATACGAAGAAATTGACGGCCGACTCCGCGCGATAGGCGCGGACATTGAGCGGAGGGCCGTGTAGTCCGCTTTTATATTTTAGTTTTTTGCCTATGTGGATCCGTAAAATCGGCATTGATCTGGGGACCGCCAATACGCTGGTCTTCATTCCCAAAAAAGGCGTTGTGGCAAACGAACCTTCCGTGGTCGCCGTTGCGCGCCGTGAAAATCATGTGCTCGCGGTGGGCAACGAGGCGCGTCTGATGGTCGGCCGCACACCCGACACCATTATCGCGTACCGCCCGCTCAAGGACGGCGTCATTGCCGACTATCGCGTGACCGAGGCCATGATCAGATATTTTATCAATAAAGTCAGCGGGCGTGTGCGCCTGTTCCGGCCTGAAGTGATGGTATCCGTCCCCGCGGCGGTTACCTCTACCGAGCGGCGCGCCGTCATAGAGGCGACGGTACAGGCGGGAGCCAAAGCCGCTTATGTCGTCAAAGAGCCGGTGCTGGCGGCCATCGGAGCAGGCATACCCATCAATGAGCCGTCCGGGCACATGGTGGTGGATATCGGCGGTGGCACCAGCGATATCGCCGTTATATCGCTGGGCGGTATCGTCGCGTCCACTTCGGTCAAAGTCGCAGGCGACAAATTTGACGCCGCGATAGGGGAATACATCAAGCGCAATTACAACCTCGCCATCGGCGAGCGTACCGCCGAGGAGATCAAAATCGCTATCGGCTCGGCCGTGCCCGTGGACAACGAAAGCATGAAGATGGAGGTCAAGGGCAGGGATTTGGTCAGCGGTCTGCCCAAGGTCGTGGAGATTCACTCGCAGGAGGTGACGATGGCAATCGCGGAAGAGCTGGACGAAATCATCCGCGCAATCAAATCGGTGCTCCACGACACTCTCCCCGAACTTGCGGCCGACATCATGGACCGGGGTATCGTGGTATCCGGCGGGGGCGCCCTCCTGCGCAATATAGACCAGCTGATTTTCCAGGAGACGGGCGTACCCGCGCACATCGCCGAGGAGCCGTTGTTGTGCGTTGTCCGCGGCACGGGTATCGCGCTGGAACACCTGGATGTCTACAAGCGAAGTATCATGAGCAAGAGATAACTTCGGGCTCTCTTTCCGCCCGATCGCTTTATGATCCTGGGACATGAGAGGCAGATGCGGTATTTTGACCGCGTGATCACGTCCGGCCGCATCGCACACGCGTATCTTCTGCACGGGCCGGACCGCGTGGGCAAACGAGCCACGGCGTACGCCGTGGCCACAGCGCTCGTCTGCCCCGGTTTTGCGGGGCGCGGTGTGTCCGTAGCGGATGCGGGCGACGGATGCGGCATATGCCGCGCCGTGGCGTCGGGTGCGCATCCGGATATCACGGTGCTGGACAGGGAGCGTACGCTCGTATCCGACAAAGAGACGCGCAAAGCCATTCCTATTGAAGATATCCGCGAGCTGAAACGCCGCTTTTCATTTGCATCCGTCGGGGACTCCTGGCGCATTGCCATTATTGACGAAGTTGATACAATGAGCAGAGACGCGCAGGTGGCTTTTTTGAAAATATTGGAAGAGCCGGGTCCGCGGACGCTGTTTTTTCTTATTGCGTCCTCTCGCGATGCGGTGGCGCCCACCATCGTGTCCCGGGCGATGTCCATACTGTTCTCTCCCGTGCCCGACAGTATTCTGGCGCCGTATGTGAGGGTGAGTCTGCCGGGGGAGGATGCCTCGGCCATCGTGGCGTCCGCCATGGGGAGGGCGGGGGCGGTCATCTCGTGGGTGCGCGATTCGCGCCTGCTCGCGGAAGAGCGCAAAACTGCAGCGCTTTTCGCTCATGCATTTGCCCGCGGGCTTGCGGGGTGTCTGGATTTGGGCGCACAGATTGGCGATGACGATATCATGCGTCGCCGGGCGTGCGACGCATGGGTGGTACATCTGCGCCGGAGCGTTCTGGAGGCGTCCGGCGTCCGCGCGCGCCGCCACGCGGCCGCGCGAATCGCCCGCGTGCTTGATCTGGACGCCGCGATGGAGGAGACCAACGCCAACCCGCGGCTCGCGCTGGATATGATGTTTGCCGAAGGCGCGCCTGCCCATGCATAGAGATGCGGGTTATCCGCCCGCAGGCCGAACCACACGCTATGGTCGCAAAAACAATCTACGCCATCTTGCTGATATTTGTTCTTCTGGTAGTCATCGTACCACTGCTTTTGAATTTTCTGGGAATACCCGTCGGACCTGGGGGAGGAGGCCTGGGGAGCAGTGGCGGCGGAGGTGGGACCGGCGGCATTACCGGTGCGGTACTGGTGCGCTCGTCCGACGGAGGACAGCACTGGGCGGCGGCGGAGTTCAGCCGCGAAGGACGCTCCGCGTTGCCGTCGGGTATTTTGGACGTTGCTTTCCATCCGGTGAATGCGGACGTTGTTTTTGCGGGGACTGCATCGTCGGGCCTGTGGCGGAGCGATGACGCGGGCGCCGTCTGGAAGAAGATTGACGATGCGGGGCGTGTATTGGAAACAGGCGCGGATGTGTATAAAGTTGCGATCAGCGCCACCAGGCCCGATGTCATGTATCTTGCGGTCGCACAGGGCAATCGCGGCAGGGTTTTGCGCAGTGAAGACGGCGGGGCTTCCTTTCGCGAGATTTATGCCGTAACCCGCGACGGCTGGGCGGTGTTTGATATATATACGCCTCCGGGCGCGCCGGACACGGTGATGATCGCCACGGGTGAAGGTCGGCTGATGGTGTCATCGGACGGCGGGGCGCGGTGGCGGATCGCGCACTCCGTCGCCCAGCCCATCACCTCGCTTCCGGTCAACCCCGTCTTTTCAGGGGAGCGGTATCTGATCACATCGCTGGGTGTCATGGCCAAGAGCTTTGACGGAGGGGATACCTGGACTGAACTTGGCGCTCCCTCCGACACTGGCGGCGGCGGAGGTGATGGATCTTCGGACGGACGCATCGTGCATCCATTCTCCACATGGCAGTTTACATTTTCTTCCGCAGCGCCTTCGTTTACATTTGCCATTGATCCCCGCAATCCGCTGACGCTTTATTTCACCCGGGCTGATACGCTTTTCACATCGTCAGACGGCGGGTTCAGCTGGCGGAGAGTGACGACGCTCATCACGGCCCAGGGAATGTCGTTGGGCGGGGTCGGCGCGGATCCGGCGCACGAGGGGACGATATTCATCACCGCGGGCGGCGACTTCTACCAAAGCGCCGATCGCGGAGCCAGCTGGAGCACTACGGCCGTCGCATCCGGCATATCTCTCAAAAAAATATTCAGCCACCCCCGTCGTCCGGGTATCATCTTCATCACGACGGCGCGATAATATCTCCGCATCTATGCATGATACAAAGCAAAAAATGGAACAAATATTGGGACGCCTGCGCGAGGAGGCCGCCACTCTTCGCACGGGGCGTGCGACTTCCGCCCTGGTGGAGCACATAGAAGTGGATTATTACGGCGTCAAGACTCCGCTCAAAGCGCTTGCCGCAATCGCCGTGCCCGACGCGCGCCAGATCGTGATCCAGCCCTGGGATAAAAACGCCGTCCAGCCCATTGAGCGCGCCATACAGTCGTCGTCGCTGGGACTGGCGCCCGTCACGGATCATGACGCGATCCGTCTGGCGATCCCCCAGCTGACCGAGGAGCGGCGGCGCGACCTGGGAAGGTTGCTCGGCAAAATGGCCGAGGACGCGCGCATTCTCGTGCGGCAGGGGCGGGATGAGGCGCTCAAAGAAATAGACCGCCGCTTCAAGGCGAAAGAAATGGGGGAAGACGAGCGGGATCGGCTGAAAAAAGACGCCCAAAAAATCATTGACGATACGAACAAAAAAATAGAGGACACCGTCGCCGCGAAAGAAAAAGAAATCATGACGGTGTAGGTTCCTGCACGGTCCGAAAACTATGACCGTATTACAAAAAATTATCACGCTGGAAGCACAATGAAACGGCGGCTGGATGACGTACTGATAGAGCGGGAAGAAGCGGACGACAAAGACGGGGCGTTTGTCATGGTAACCGGGGGCAGGGTCTTCGTGGACGGCCAGAAGGCTGTCTCTCCCGCACAGATGATCGGCGCGGACGCGGAAATCCGCGTGCGCGGGGCGGACGGGTATGTCGGCCGGGCCGCGCACAAGCTGGAAGCCGCCATGGCGCGTTTCGGCGTGGATGTCGCCGGCAAAATATGCGTGGATGTAGGCGCCGCCACGGGGGGATTTACCGAGGTGCTTTTGCGGCGGGGCGCGGCAAAAGTGTATGCGATAGATACGGCCCATGGCAAACTGGCTCTTAAAATCAGGCAGGATCCGCGGGTGGTCGTCATGGAGCGCACGGATGTCCGCCATATGGAGCGCCCGCCGGAACGCGCCGATATCGTCGTCATAGACGTGTCGCTCATATCGCTTCGTGATATACTCACATCAGCGCGCGGATTGCTGGCGGACGGCGGTGTCGTCGTCGCGCTCTTCAAGCCGCAGTACGAGACGCGGGACAGGCGTATATTGCGCCATGGCGTCATCCGCGACGCGCAGGCGCGTGAGAATCTCGCGGCGGATTTCGCCCGGTGGTCGGCGCACAACGGATGGGAAATCCACAACAAAACAGAGTCGCCCATACGGGGCGACAAAGGCAACGGCGAGTATCTTTTCCTCATGACATCCGCCCCCGATGACCCCAACGCGGGGCAGTGACATATGTCAGGCATCATAGGGACAATTATTTTTATCAGCGCGCTCATATTGGTCCACGAATGGGGGCATTTTTTTGCCGCGCGGTTCCTGGGCGTGCGCGTAGAAGAATTCGGGTTTGGTTTTCCGCCGCGCGTATTCTCGCGCATGGTGAGAGGCGTGCGTTATTCGCTCAATCTGTTTCCGCTGGGCGGGTTTGTCAGAATATTCGGCGAGCGGGGCGAGGGCGAGCGCGATCCGGCGAGTTTCGTATCGCGCCCCGCGCACCAGCGATTTGTGATTCTGGCGGCGGGGGTCGCCATGAACGCCGTGCTGGCATGGGTACTTTTTTCCGTTGCCGCGGGCATGGGACTGCCGCAGATCACGGACGATGCGGCACCGGGCGTGCCGGTGTCTGTCGTAGGGGTGGCGCCCGTCTCTCCCGCATCGGCCGCGGGGCTTAAACTCGGGGATCAAATACTGGAGATGCGCGGCGGGCCTATGTCTTTGCGTATTGAGCGCGAGGACGATATCCGCAATTTTGCCGAGGCATACCGCGGCGAGGAGGTCGTGCTCGTCATCCGTCGTGGTGGGGCAGTCGGCGAGGTGGCGCTCACGCCACGCGCCGCAGTGCCCGCGGGCGAGGGTCCCATAGGCATCGCCCTGGGGCGAATCGTCGTGGAGCGGATTCCATGGTATCTGGCGCCCCTGGTCGGCGCCGAAGCGCTGGCACGTTCCGTGGCGGCTATAGCAGGGGGGATATGGGAGCTTGCAAGCCGTCTGGCAACGACAGGGCGCCCGTCGGGAGACGTATCGGGGCCCGTGGGGATTCTGTTGTTCGCCCGCGATTCGGGGGCGCTGGGGGCGGCATATTTTTTGCAGTTTATCGGCGTCTTGTCCGTCAATCTGGCACTTCTCAATTTTCTTCCCATTCCGGCGCTGGACGGCGGCAGAGTGCTATTTCTCGCGATTGAGAAAATAAGAGGCCGCAAAGTCAGTCCTCGCGTGGAGGATGCGGCGCATACAGCGGGTTTCGTACTTCTTATCCTGCTTATGATTATCATTACTTACCACGATATCGCGAAAATATGGTGATCACGGAGCCAGGGACGAGCGCTTTCAACAATTTCTAAAAAATCTTTATGGAAAGTATCCCCGCCGGCTCCGAGGGAGCCGCAGACGAGAGAGAGCAAAGAAGGCACGAACTGATCACTTTTGCAAGAGAGCTTGTTGAGGGCGGCGAACGCTTTGAATTTCCGGTATTGAACCGTCGGAATACGACCGTATGAAAGCCACAGACGAGGAATTTCCCGATTATACGACTCCGGTAGACGAGTTGGTTGAGAGATTTCGAATCCAGGGAATGAAGATTGCTTTTGGGGAGCATCCCGAAAGCGGCAATGTGTTTGTCATCCCGGCTGACAGTCATGATGTGGGAAGTGATGGGATTTTCCCGCGACAATTGCGGATCACGCCGGCAATGGACGAGAGAATACGGCGATTGATTGCAATGAACCGGGAGGGAGTATAGTCTTGTTTGACAAAATCTGCGGGCGGAGTACGCTGGGGACAGCCTAGTACTAAACCACTCGTGCGCGATCGCGGATCTTGCGAGGCAGGCGAAGGGTTTTACGAAGAGCCCAGGTCGTTTATATAAATCAATTTGGAGACTTGTGGGTGTGTCTGCGCGCGGCCTGGCAGGCCGGGCGCGCATTCCACAGGCATATTTTCGTGGCCTTTCAAGATCAGCGAGGCGGTGGGGGAGGCGGCTGGCAAGACGATCGTCCCCGCTACGACATCACCTGCTCCAAGTGCGGCGCGCCGGACAGTGTTCCGTTTCCGCCCACTCCGGGACGCGATGTCTACTGCAAGAACTGCTGGCGCGAAGCCAATCCCCGCCCCCCGATGGGCGGCGGACGCGGCGGTGGCCGCGGCGGCTTCTCGCGATAGACGGTTTGAGCCCAAAAACCCCGGCGTGAGCCGGGGTTTTTGATTTCTTCCAGTCGCATGGTATGGTAAAAATATGGCCGATCGGCTCTATGACTATCTGATCGTAGGCGGAGGTATCGCCGGTGTCACCGCGGCGGAAACAATCCGCGCGCGCGACGCGAAGGCATCGGTCGCAATCCTGTCGGCGGAGGCGCACCCGCTTTATTCGCGCGTGCTTCTCCCCGCGTATCTCAAAGGCACCATCGCCCGCGAGCGCGTTTTTCTCCGGACGGCGGACGCCTATGCCTCAAAAAAAATTGATTTCTACCCTGGCGCGCGCGTTGTTGCAGTCGATTTGTCCCGCCGCGAAGTCACGGCCGCGGACGGGCGGGTTTTTGACTTTGGACAGCTTCTGGTCGCCGCCGGAGGACGCGTCAGGCCGTGGACGCATCAGGATGCGGCCATGCCGGACATATACCGCCTCCAGACGATTGACGATGCCGACCGCTTGATCCTCGCCATGTCCCGCATCCGGGAGCCGCTTGTCGTGGGCGCCTCGTTCATCGCGCTGGAGTTTGTCGAGATTTTCCTGCGGCACGGTATCGTACCGCGCGTGGTAGTCGACGCTCCCGGATTTTTCAGCGGATTTTTGGACGCCGCGGGAAGTGCGATACTGGAAGAAAATCTCAGGCGGCGTGGCGTCTCTTGTTTGTTCGGCTCCTCTATAGAAGCCGTGCGTCGCCGCGGCGCGTTCTATGAGGTCGCGGCGGGAGGCACTGTCCTGCGTGCCGATGCGTTTGCGCTGGGCATCGGGATTGACCGAAATACGCCATTTCTTGAGGGGCTGGGGATCATACAGGGTGGGCGCGGGGTGGAAGCGGATGAGTATCTTCGGACGGGCGCTTCGGGAGTGTGGGCCGCCGGAGACGCCGCGGACTATTATGATGTTATATCCGGCACACGGCGTGCGGCGGGCAACTGGACGCACGCGCTCCTGCAGGGTTCGCGCGCGGGTCTCAATATGACGGGAGCTCCAGAACCCTTTGTTCATGTGCCCTCATACTCAATAACCAACTGCGGCATGCAGATTGCCGCAATCGGCACGTGCGCCGGCGAGGGCATCACGGCAATCACGCGCACGGGCGCTCCGGCCGCGGAATACGAACGGCTTTTTGTCCGCGACGGCGTCATTATGGGGGCATTTCTGATCAACTGTCTTCGTGATCGTCCCGCACTGACCGACATGATTGCGCACCGGATGGACATCCGCCGCTTTATGGATCGCCTCGGGGACATGGCGTTTGACATATCCGCGGCTCTGCGGGTAAAATAGAGGAACTGCGTTACTATTTTATACTATGACAGACGACATAAACGAAAATCGTAGGGCGATGATTGAGGGTGAAGCGCAGGAGCGGTCGGATACCGGCTCCGGGCGCGATGCGAGGGCGCAAAACCCGTATATTATCCCCGCATCCATTGTGATTGCCGGGGTTCTGATTGCCGGGGCGGTTTTGTATGCCAACCGGGGGTTTGGGGGGGTCGGCTCCGCCGGCAACATGGTCGCGGGGGAAGCAGTGGGGGCTGGCCAGCAGATGAAGGGCGATATTGCCGGAGACTCTTCTTTTCTCGGAGATCCCAAAGCGCCTGTAACCATTGTGGAGTTTGCTGATTTTCAGTGTCCGTTCTGCGGCAGATTTTTCCAGACGGTGCAGGTGCCTCTGGTTGAGCAGTATATAAAGGCGGGAAAGGCCAGATTTGTATATCGCCACTTCGCGTTTCTGGGGCCGGAATCGGAGGATGCCGCGCTGGCCGCCGAGTGCGCCCGGGAGCAGGACAAGTTCTGGGATTATCATGATTATCTTTTCGGACATCAGCAGGGTGAGAACGAGGGGGCGTTTTCCAAGCCGAACCTCAAACAATTTGCGCGGGCCGTGGGTCTGGACGGGGCCAGGTTTGACGCGTGTCTTGATCAGGGGCGGTACCTCAATACCGTCCGTGCCGACACCGCCGCGGGCAAATCGTACGGCGTCAACGGCACTCCGGCCACGTTTATTAACGGGCGCCTCATATCGGGAGCCCAGCCGGTATCGGCGTTTGTCTCCGTCATAGAAGAAGAATTAAAAAAGGCACAACAATAAACTACGCCAATGTCGAACAATACCAAAGTGGTCATATACAGCACGCCGTACTGCGTCTTCTGCAAAAAAGCGAAAGATTTCTTCCAGAAAAACGGCGTCCAATACGAGGAAAAGGACGTTGCAAGCGATCTTGCGGCGCGCGAGGATATGCTCAAAAAATCCGGCCAGATGGGGGTTCCGGTCATAGAAGCGGGCGGCAAGATAATCATCGGTTTTGACCAGGCGCGTCTGCGGGAGGCGCTGGGCATCGCCTCCTGATCGGACTTCTGCCGGATACCTTAACCGCATCTTTTTGTGGAGCTTTTTATTCCCATTATCATAGGTACCGCACGGGACGGCAGACGCACCGAGTCGGCCGCCCGTTTTGTTTTGGGCGAGTTGGACGGGCGCCGTGACATATCAACGGCATTGGTGGACGTGCGCGATTTTCCTCTGACCGCCATGGACAACAGCGAGGAATCCCCCGCGGCCAAAAAATACATTGAGATCGTTGCGCGGGCGGACGGATTTATCATTGTGTCTCCCGAATACAATCACGGATATCCTGGCGAGCTCAAAATACTGCTGGATATGGCGTTCGGACAATACGAACGCAAGCCCGTCGCGATTGCCGGCGCCGGCGGCATGATGGGAGGAGGCAGGATGACGGAGCAGTTGCGGCAGGTTGCCATTGAACTGGGTATGGTTCCAATCCGCGAGGCCGTCTATTTTTTCCGCGTGGGAACGCTTTTTGACGAATCCGGGACGATACAGGATGCATCCTACGCACAGCGCGTGGCAAAAATGCTGGATGAGCTCGTCTGGTACGCCACGGCTCTCAAACGAGCGCGACAAGCGGACCCGCGATAAGGCATAAGACCAAGACAAGGAGCGCCATACTTCCTAAAAATTGTGTGGCTTGCACACAATAACCCCGCGCCTCGGCGCGAGGTTATTGTGTGTTGCACCGGCGGTGTCTTATGCCGTTTCTTCGCGCGGCGGAATACCGCTTTCGGTCGGGCGTCCCGCGGCAATCCATGATTCGGACGTGGGGAATATGCTGGTGTTGATGACGATAAACTCTTCTTTGGTCTCGTGCGCCGCGTCGTACCATCGGGTATACGGGATGATGTACAGCGGCATAGTCTTGCGCGAGGGTATGGCGCGCGCCAGGAGGAACAGTTCTTCAATGCCAGCCACCAGATCGGCATGATACGTGTCGTGAGGAATGGCCTTGATGATGAGGCGGGGATTGCCGCCGATGCCCTCCACCAGAATATCCGCCTCGGGGTATTGCCAGCCGGCTCCGGACACAATGGGTATCAATTCTTGCACGTGCAGGTGGGGGAGGCGATAGTGGTATTTTTCAATCAAGTCCACGCACAAGACCGCGATAATGCGTTCTTTTTCTTTGCGCGCGTCGTCCCATACTTCATTGCGCGCGTCACGCAGAACCATGTGAGGCGCCTGGCGCGAGAAGACAAAAAACTGCTCGTTGAGGCGCATATAACGGATAGCTGTTGCCATACGATGATATGAAGTGAGTTAATAAATAGTATGTCGCCGTCCGGCGCCCATTGCCAGGACGATCAGTGTCTGTTTTTCCATCTGGTATAAAATCCGGTAGGGCCAGACGCGATACGACCAGACGGGCCTTCGAATCCCATGCAGTCGTCTGCCCCGGCGCGGCTCGTTGGAAAGAATGGTCAGCACGGCAAGGACGCGCTGGCGATGGCGGTTGCCCATATTTCCGATCTCTCGGCGTATTGTTTCCGGTATGATGACGCGCTGGCGCATATTGTTATCTGTTTTTTCGCCGGCTCTTTTTTCGGGATTTACGGAACGTGCGGCCGGACGGTCGCACGGCATAAGAAGAACGGGGCTGGTCGGCCACCACAAATCCTTCTCCGGCAAGCAAGTCCTCCAGAACGGCATAGGCTCCGCGCGCAAATTCCCTTTCGGATTCCATGATGCTTTTGTCCAGATCGGGCAGGTCGCGTATGACATCCATGGTTTCCTGCCAGGACTCAAATTCTTCGGCCGACATAATAACCGCAACGGGTCTCCCGTTCTCGGTGAGTGTGAAGTATGTGTCGGGCTTTTTGACCTCCGCGGCTATCTCAAAAATCCGCCTGCGGGCCTCGGAGATGGAGAGGATAGTTTTGGAGTCCATGGAACTGAAAGTATGATGCGCGACGACATCTTGATAGGTACATCATAATGTACGTTACAAAATATCGTCAAGACCGGAGTAATCCACAGGCCTTCATACTGCGGAATCCGCTGGTTCCCACGACAACGTGGTCGGTTATCTGGATGCCCAATATGCGCCCGGCCTCGGCCAGTTGTGCCGTGACGCGAATATCCTCGGCAGACGGCTCCGGGTCTCCGGATGGGTGGTTGTGCGCCAGGAGCACCTGGGCGGCGGATCGCGCGATGGCGGACTCAAAGACTTCACGCGGGTGGACGACGCTCATGGTCAGCGTTCCCACCGATATGGTTTCGCGCGCAATCTCCTGATTGCGCGCGTCCAGAAAGAAAACGACGAAATGCTCTTTTTTCTGATGGCGGAGATCTTTGAGTTCCCGCCAGACCTCCTCGGGAGAGATGAGGAGGGCAGACTTCTTGTCCCGGAGTATCCGCCGCCCCAGCTCAAAGCACGCCGCAATCTCGCACGCCTTCGCGTCTCCCAGGCCGAAGAGGCCCTTGAGATCGCGCGCGACGGCGCGGGCCAGGCCCGCGCCGCCCAGGCGCTTGAGAATTTTCTGCGCCAGCTCCAGGGCGCTCATCCCCGTAGCACCGGTGCGCAGGAGAATCGCGAGCAATTCGGAGTCCGTGAGCTTCTCCGGCCCGTATTTCTGGAGTTTCTCGCGGGGCCTCTCGGCCCGTGGCATATCCTTCATTTTCATGGCATCTTCATCATACCACGAAAACGATTTTCGCGAAGTGCATTATGCCCAGCCGTCGGCATCCGCGGCATCATTCATATCGCAGGGCTTCTATGGGGTTGAGTCCCGCGGCGCGGCGCGCGGGGTAATAGCCGAATATGATGCCGATGGCGGCCGAGACGCCGAACGCCAGCGCCACGGACGCAAGAGAGACACTGGTGGCGATTCCGGCAAAATACGTCACGGCATACGAGATGATCCATCCCATGGCAACGCCGGCGACACCGCCGATGAAGGTGAGGGTGACCGCCTCTGCCAGAAACTGCATACTAATATCGCGTTTTTTGGCGCCGATCGCTTTACGCAGGCCGATCTCGCGGGTGCGCTCGGTGACGGTCGTGAGCATCATGTTCATGATGCCGATCCCGCCCACGAGAAGCGAGATGCCCGCGATGGACGCCAGAAATATGGTAAACGTCGTTGTGACCTGCGTCAGCGTTCCCAGGATATCGGCCTGCGATACCACGGAAAAATCCGCATTGGCCGGGTCCACACGATGGCGGGCCGCCAAAGCCGTGGTCGCCTCGTCCTGCACCTGCGGCATCATGTCCTTGCTCTGCACGCTTATGGCAATAGTGGACAGATAGTCCGCCCCCGCCAGCACTTTTTGCATTGCCGAGAGCGGCACGAAAATAGTGTCGTCGGGATTGAAAAATCCGGAACTGCCTTTCGTCGCGAGGAGACCGATCACCTTGAAATTGATTTTGTTGATGCGGATCGTTTTGCCGAGGGGGTCGTCCTCGCCGAACAGATCGCGCGCGGCGGTGGGGCCCAGGACCGCCACGCGCGAGAGACTGCGCACGTGCGCGTCCGTGATAAAAGAGCCCTCGGCTACCGCGGCGTTGCGCACGGGCGCGTAGTCGGGGAGCGTTCCGATGACGGTGGAGTTGGTGTTGTTGCCCGCGGACGAGATGATCTGAAATCTGCGCTGGAGTTCGGCCGAAATCCCCGCGACGCCCTCTATCTGGCGCACAGCCTCCACGTCGTCGTTTTTGAGCGTTGTCGCCGCTCCGCGCCCGGAGGAGACAAAGCCGCGTCCGGGCTGGAGAGAGCCGGGAACGATCGTGAGGAGATTTGACCCCAGACCCTGGATGCTAGACTGTATGGTCGCGGACGCGCCCTGTCCGATCGCAATCATGGCGATGACGGACGCGATGCCGATGACGATGCCCAGGATGGTGAGTCCGGATCGAGCTTTGTTGGCCGAAAGCGCCCGGTATGTTTCGGTCAGGAGATCTGATATTTTCATGGTGTGGGATCGCGCTGGATAATGCGGCGTCGGCTGTTTCTCTCGTCCGTTACGATGGACCCGTCCCGGATATGGATGATTCGCTCGGCATGCTCGGCCACATATGGCTCGTGCGTGATCAGTATGATTGTCCTCCCGTGGTCGCGGTGCAGGCGCTGAAAAGTCGCCAGCACGATCTCCCCGGTTTTGGTATCCAGATTGCCCGTCGGCTCGTCGGCCAGAATGATAGACGGGTTGTTGACCAGGGCGCGCGCGATTGCGACGCGTTGCATCATGCCGCCGGAAAGCTGGTTGGACAGGTGTCCCTGGAACGCTTCGGGAAATGCCGCCTGCGCGAGTGCTGTCATGCCCCGTTTCTCGCGCGCGGATCCCGGTACGCCTGCATACACCAAAGGGAGGGTCACATTGCGGATCACGGACGAGCGGGGCAAGAGATTGAATGCCTGGAAAACAAAACCGATTTTTTTTATCCGGATGTCGGCAAGCTCGTCATCCGAGTATGCGGAGACGTCATGTCGGTCCAGGATATATGTGCCGGATGAGGGGGTATCCAGGCATCCCAGAATGTGCATAAGAGTGGACTTGCCGGACCCGGACGGACCCATGATGGCGACAAACTCTCCCCCGGCTATGTCAAAAAAGACGTCTTTGAGGACTGTCGTCTGCGTATCTCCGTTGATATAGGTTTTGACGATGTTGCGGCAGGAGATCATACATATGAGCGGCGCGGGAAAACGGATTATCTGCCCCCGCCGCGAATATTCCCCGCATCCCCGCCACCGAGACCGGGTATTCTCAATCCGCCCGACGGCGCTGTGGCCTGCGGTGTCGCGGCGGCGGCGGGCTGAATGGCGCGCACGACGATGCGATCGCCCTCTTTGAGCCCCGTCGTGATCTCCACGGCTTCATCGGAGCCAAGACCCACTCCCACTGCCTGCGAGCGGGGCGGGATTTTGAGGACAATACCGGTGGCATTGGACGCAAGGTCCGCGGGGGTGAGCGCATCGTCCACGATCTGAACTGTATGCGTACTGCCCTGCGTCTTGACTGCGGAGTTGGGTACCATCAGGACATCCTGTTTGACGTCGGTGATGATGGCCGCTGTGATACTCATGCCCGATTTGACCCGCTCGTCCTGTGTGTCAAAAGCGATCTTAACATTATAAGTGACTACCCCTTGGGTTACGGTGCCTATGGCATCAAACTCGGCGACGGTTCCCGTAATGGCAAGATCCGGGATCGCGTCAAACGTGAGGGTTGCTTTCTGGCCGGTTTTTATTTTTGCCACGTCCACCTCGTTGAGCGATACATTGGCGAGTTTTTGCTTGGTGATGAGTGTTCCCAGGACGGTGGACGCCGATACGGCATCACCCCGTTTGGTGGACAATCCGGAGAACGTCCCGTCAAACTGGGCGCGGATGAAATAATTATTGAGCGTCTCCTGGGCGTCGCGCAGGGCGTTCTCGCGCTGGGTCACGGCGAGTTGTTGGGACTCTATATCCAGAGGATCGGCACCGTCGCGCAATTTTTTGAGGGACACCGTCCTCTCGGCTATCGTGCCGTCCGCGTTGGCGAGGTTTTCCTCGTTGTCCGTGATCATCTGCTTGATCTCAAGCAGGCTGGAGAGGTGCGAATTGGTCTTGCCGGTATAGGTGTTGAGACTGGTCAGATGAGTCGTGGAAAGGGGATTGGGCTTGATGGAATTGTCCAGCAGTTCCTGCTGGTAGAACTGGACGAAATTGTTCGCGGTCTTGACGGATTCGGCGATCGCTTTGGTCGTATCGTATGTTTCGTTGATGAGAGCCGTGGTCGCCGTGGAATCAGAAAATCGCGAGGATGCCTTGTAATCGGCAAAATTCCGGTCATACGCCCTGCGGGCTTTCTGATATGCGTCGTAAGCGTCCTGGCGGTAGATCGGGGCTTTGCCGTCGGTGTCGTATGTTTTTACTGAATCCGAATAAAAATCTATATTGTACTGCTGGCCGGCGCCCAGCGTGCTGGAGAAGAGCATGTCCTGCAGGCCCGCGATGACTCCGGGCAGATCAAGAAACGCGTTGGAGACGGCGTTGAGGCCGTCGTCCTCGGCTTTTTTGATGGCCCCATGGGCATTGGTCTTGGCCTGTGTCGCCTGCGTGAGCGCGTGATCCGCCTGGAGGAGTGAGAGGTCATCCGCGGGTTTTTGGATTTTTTCCAGCGCCAGGCGTGCGCTTGCCAGATTTACCTCGGCGTCCCGCACGGCCTTCTGCGCATCCCGGGCGTCCAGTTGCACCAAAAGGGTGCCCGCCGCCACATCCCGGCTGTTGGGAGCGGCATAGACGACATCACCCGACGCTTTCGGTTTGAGCTGGATTTCGGTGGATGCCGATACCTGCCCCGTTGCCGAGAGCGATGATACGATGATGCCTTTTTCCACGCGGGCGGTAACATATCGCACGTCCGCCGATCCGCCGAAAAGAGCGCCCCAGGCCCAGTATGCCGAGAAAAGCGCTCCGGCGACAATGACGCCGCTGGTGATTTTTCTGCGGGCGGTGAAGTGCCGGACCGTGTGCGCGAGTTTTTTTATGCGCCTCATGTATGCGTTTTATGCCATCGCCGGCCGCTCTGTATAGTATCGGACTCTCCGGCAGGCGTATCAAGGCGATATCGCACCGCTCGGGATGGGATTTAGGATGCGGATGAATCGCGCCGCTATCCGGCCGTCGGCGTCGGGCGACCCGATGACCACGATCCGCAGGCCGGGGGCTATATCCGCGCGCGTGACGTTTTTCCGTCCCCGCCGGATAAGTGTCGCATCGGAAACCAGCACGGTCTGCTCGGTATTGCCGCTGTTGCGCATGACAACGGCCGGGCCGTCAATTCTCACCACGACCCCCAAAACGCCGTGATTGCTGATAAAATCCCTCCCGGAAAAGTCGCCGACCAGGCCTCTTACGGGGTTTCCGAAAATTCCGTGATAACTCCGGCTCCATTGATACGAAAAGCGGGCTCTCCATATCCTGCTCATCCCAAAAGCCAGCAGGGTGACCACCACTGCAATGCATACTACAATGTAAGGCCTCAATTTCTTTCCTTTCAGCAGATGAAAATTAGGCCATTGCATACGAAATTGGTTCTCCCGGCAGTTTCCCGCATGGTCATCCTGCGGGGACAGGCGGGGGAGCCGGATCATAATCGGCGGCTCTGCCGCCGATTATGACGTGTTTAATCCATCCATGCGGGCAGGCGCTTGTACCAGGTACCTACGCCGCCCACGCGGCTTTCGCGCAGGGCAGACAGTAAGAGCAGGAGCAGGGCATAGATAATATGCTCATCCACGATAAACGCATGGTGATTGGGATAAGGGAAGCCAAGAATTGGAAAATAATACAGCATCATGAGAAGGGCTCCCAAAGGAGCGCTTATCCGCATGCCTACGCCCAGGATCACTGATATGCCGAGCAGGGTGAGTCCCCACGCGTTCACAAAATTTACAACGGGCAGGATGGCCGGAGAGGCAACCCAGTGATAGAATCCGGCGAATGTTTTGGCGTTGTCCAGGTATCCTGCGGCCGACCATGCGGGGTTGAGGACTTTGGTGATGCCCGCCCAAAAAAAGAGCCAGCCCAGCCCCGTTCTCGTGAGAAAAAACAATATATTACGCCACTGCGCCATAAAATAAAGTTATGTTTTTAATTGATTTCAAATATTTTCTGTCTGGCTCCCGCGCCCGAGACGATGCGCACGCGCGAGGGAGATACCCCCAGATACGCGGCCAGGGAATCCGCGATCGCGGCATTGGCTTTCCCTCGCTCGGGTATCGCCGCCACGGCCACGACATAACGCCGTCCGCCGGTTTTGGTGACGGAGGGCTTCCTTGATCTGGTTTTTGCCGTGACGGATATTTTCATGCGGTGTGCGCGGCGTCGAGGCGGCGAATCACGACAGTAGGACGCCTCCATCAACCACGATCTGCGAGCCGGTCATGTAATTTGAGAGGCCGGAGGCGAGGAAAAGCGCCACCGTGCCAATATCATCAGGATCTCCCATGCGCTTCATCGGGATTTTCTCCAGGAATTTTTTGAGGATCGCTTCCATCTCGGGCGTCGGGGGCGCTCCGGCGCCCGTACCGGGGGTGGCGATGCCGCCGGGGGCGATGGCGTTTACCCGGATATTGTGGGGCGCGAGTTCCAGAGCGGTGTTTTTGGTAAATCCCCACAATCCGTGCTTGGATGCGTCATATACCGCCAGTCCGACCGAAGACGGATGAAGCGCGTCTATGGACGTGATATTTATAATTTTGCCGCCCCGTCCCCGGTCAATCATTATCTTGGCCGCAGAACGGGTAAAGAGAAAGACGCTTTTGAGATTGACGGCAAGGATTCGCTCAAAATCGGCCGGTGCCATACGCATGACGGGGATGATGGGATAGATGCCCGCGTTGTTGACCAGTATATCCAGGCCGCCGTATGTCGCCACCGCAAAAGCGGTCGCTTTTTCCACCTGCGTCTCATCCGCCACGTCTGTTTTGACAAATACCGCTTTCATTCCCGCATCCGCCAGTTCCCGCGCCGCTTTTTCACCGGCTTCTTCGTTGATGTCGGAGATGACGACATTTGCCCCGGCTTCCGCCAGGCGGTACGCTATTCCCAGTCCGATACCCATGCCGCCGCCGGTGACGATGGCGGTTTTTCCTTTGAGATCAAAGAGTTCCTGCAAAGATAATTTCTTCATAATAATGAGGCGGTTATTTTTTATGAAAATCAGCCCGTAGAGACAATACGCCGAGCGCCAGAAACAATGCGGCCTCAAGCCAGTTACATCCCTGCACTGCCTCTACTAGAGCATGTCTACAAATCCTCTTTCATCGCGAAATCGCAGGATTGCGAGCGAGAAGCCCCGGCGGAACCCGAAGCGTATCGGTGGATACACCGAGGGTGAGCCGCTGGGCTTCGCAGCCGCAATCCTGCGATTGCAGCGGAATACGGGGTTGGTAGACATGCTCTAGGGCGATGCCGAAAAACAATACGAAGACGGTGATGTTGGCCAATGAAACATCGCGCATGGTCATTCCGTGGTCTTACCGTCAAAGTGCTCGCTTTCGTCGGCGATTGCGTCCGCCTTGGTGCGGTGGACGGTGCCGTCTTTATGGTTGGGGGGCGAGTAGATCGTATAGAGCTTGAGATCCGCGTCCGGCGAGATATTGACGATATTGTGCAGGGTGCCTGCGGGAACCACCGCGATCATGCCATCGCTCAGATTGTGCTCCGTCCCATCCATGATCGCCTTGCCGTCTCCGGTCTCGCAACGGATAAACTGGTCAAGCCCGTGGACCTCCTCGCCGATATCTTCCCCCGGCTTGATGCTCATGACAACCAGCTGGCTGTTTTTTGCCGTATAGAGAACTCGGCGAAAATCCGCGTTCTCCAGCGCAATTTTTTCTATGTTCGCGGCAAATCCTTTCATAAGACCGCGGTTATTCTCCGTCCGGCCGTCCTCGGCCGATGAGGGCAAGCAACGCCAGAGGCGCGCCCCAGTTTGCCCATCGCTCCACAAAATCCCAGACCGGCATGCCGACAATGGGGCGGAGGAGCGCCGTCCAAAATCCCCACAGCGCCATCCAGAGCAACGCAGGGCGCACCGGCTTTACCAGAACAAGTACCGCCAGCGCAATATCCATTATGCCTATAGCAAACAAAAGTTGCGCGGCCATACCCGCATCGGAGACGCCGAATTTGGCAAACCATCCGATCCAGTCCTGCTTGCCCTGGAGGGCGAACACTCCGTGCCCGATAAACTCTCCCGCCACCGCTACGCGCAATACCCATTCAGCCAGTCTTGTATTCATAAAATCTCATTATTGTTATAATATTGATCTGATTATGTGCAAACCCTCGGATTAACGGCCTGTCCCGATCAGCCGTCCCACCCGTGGTGCAGTATACCACGACGGGCATCAGGATGTTAATGCCCGCCCAACGCGCGCTCTTGAGCAAGATCGCATTTGCGGCGGCAATATATGGAAGACGCCGACATCCGAAGAGTCGCAGAGCAAACGACAACGCCGTCCTCCGCGCGCCGTTTGATTTTTAATTCACAGACATAGAATCAAAACAGCCCTGAAGTATCCCGCCAAGGCGGGAGCAATGGGTCAGGATATGAAGCGGACTGGCAACAAGCGCAAATTAAATATCTCTCTTTGGCGCACTGGTTTGACCGAATTGACAGCTTTGACCACGTTTCGCGATTAGTACATTTTTTGTACTATTTTGAGAAAAGCTGAATTGTCCAAAAAGCCCCGATTTTGGCCGCTACAGTGATTTAACCCCATAAAATAAGATCTTTCTATGAGTAATATCGTGAAATATCGATATTTTTTAATACAATTCACGATTATTTGACAATAAGGGTTAACTTGGTTATACTCAAGTATTATGGCTCGGACACTCAACATCTACAAAAAAATAATCACGCTTCGGGAGCGGTATTATAGCGCTGTGTCAGGGGAAGAGTCTTTACTCAAGATGATCGCGGAGGCGGAAATCCCGGAGCAGGTGTATAACTCCAATGCCATAGAGAACAGTACGCTGACGCTCGAGGAAACGGAAAAAATCCTTCTTCAGATTGATCTTGACCGTTTCGTGTCCGAGCGCGAGCTCTTCGAAGCGAAAAATCTGGCTCGCGTTACCGAGTACATCGATAGACGAGCGAAGGAACAGGAGCTCATCGAGGAAGTCATTTTGTTTTTGCACAAAATGCTTATTTCCAATATCCGCGATGAAATTGCCGGGAGATTTCGCCAAGGCGAGGAACGAGTACGAGTCGGTACACATATCGCGCCGCATGCATCCGAAATCCCGAAGCTCATGAAAAAAATGCTTGCAGAGTATAATGCCTCAAGTCACGAACATATCGTGCGCAGGATCGCCAGACTGCATCTTGCGTTCGAGTACGCACATCCGTTTATGGATGGCAACGGCCGTATCGGCCGTGCGATCAATAACTATCTGCTTATCCGCGAAGGATATGTGCCTGTCAATATCAAGTTCATCGATCGCGCCAGATACTACGATGCGTTCAAAGAGTTTGAAACGAACAATAAGACGGCAGTGATGGAGGAAATCGTCGGCCGCGCGCTCACCAACAGCTACCACAAGCGGCTGGCATATTTGGAACACAAAAAAATCGTGCCGCTCGCCGAATACGCCAAAGACGGCAGACTCTCGCACTCCAATGCCCTTAACAAAGCAAAGCGCCAGACTATTGAGGCATTTATCCAGAAAGGCGATTGGAAGATCGGAATACCAAATGACAAATAATACTGTAAAAAACCTTGGATGGTCAGAAAATTATGCAAAACATGATTTTTCGGACGGCTCCATAGATATTCAAGAGCATAAACTCGTCAGGGAGCCGGGGTTATTCATTGATACCAAAAAAGAGTAATAAAAAATATGAGTAATGACGAGAAAAAGATTTTAAGAGCAGTGGTCAATCGTGGCGATCTTTTTTCACCCGCAGATTTGATAAATGATATTGCTCAGCACGACCGGAAGTCGGTAGAAAATTTAATTGTTAGAGGATATTTGGAAGAAGTGCCACAAGATATGAAAGGAGTGAAAAGGGGTACGACACATTCAGTGCTCTTTTATAGGGCAACTGAAAAAGGCCTCTTGGTATTTTCTCCTTGGTATTCAAAAATCTGGCACGCAATGAAAGATGATATCCGCACTGTTGTTATTTCGGCAATTACGGCTCTCATCACTTCGGCGATTGCCATTCTAATTGGAAAAATGATGCAATAAACATGACCTACCCGACAAAAAAATTGGGAGAGGTTTTTGGAGTGCAATACGGAAAAGGCATGACAAAAGACGGGTGCAGTCCGTCCTCCGCGCGCCGTTTGATTTTTAATTCACAGACATAGGATCAAAACAGCTCCGAAGTATCCCGCCAAGGCGGTAGCAACGGGACCGGCTATGAAGCGGACTGGCAACAAGCGCAAATTAAAGACCCCTCTTAAAAAGAAAGTCTTCGTCGGGATGTCCGGCGGGGTGGATTCGTCCGTGACCGCGGCTCTGCTCAAAGAGCAGGGTCTTGATGTAACGGGCGTGCACATAAAGATGTGGAGCGACCCGTCCATCCCCTGCAATTTCAAGGAGGATCGGTATGACGCTCTGCGCGCGGCCGAGAAAATAGGCATACCTTTTCAGACATGGGATTTGACCGAGGAGTACCGAACTGCGGTGGTGGAATATATGATCGCCGAGTATGCGGCGGGGCGCACGCCCAACCCCGATGTCATGTGCAATCGGCATGTGAAGTTCGGCGTTTTTTTGCGTACGGCACTTGAGCGGGGAGGGGATGCCATCGCCACGGGCCACTATGTACGTCTCGCGGACGGGCATTTGTATGAGGCCGTGGACAAGAACAAAGACCAGTCGTATTTTCTCTGGACTCTGACACAGGAGCAGTTGCGCCACGCATTGTTCCCAATAGGCGGATATACCAAGTCCGAAGTGCGGCAGATGGCGCGCGAGAGGGGATTGCCGACCGCCGAGAAAAAAGACTCGCAGGGGATATGCTTTATCGGCGAGATTGACCTCAATGCGTTTCTGAAAAAACATATTCCGGTGAGCCGCGGGCCGGTGGTTACAACGGCGGGAAAAAACGTGGGAGAGCACGAGGGTCTGGCTTTTTATACGATAGGCCAGCGCCACGGGATACATATCGGCGGCGGGATACCGTATTATGTTGCGGGTAAGATTCCTGCGAACAATACACTGGTCATAGCCGAGGGGCCGTATGACGCGCAACTTTTTGCGGATGAAATGCGCGTATCCGGGGTCAATTGGATCGGAGGCACGCCGCCTCCTCTGCCTCTGTCGTGCCATGCGCGTATCCGCTACCGTCAGCCGCTCCAGAAGTGCGTCATTGAGGAGGCGGCGGATGACGCCACGCTCCGTGTGCGTTTTGCCGAGCCGCAAAGGGCCGTTACCCCCGGACAATCCGCGGTCTTTTATCGCGGAGAAGAAGTGCTGGGGGGAGGCGTGATTGAGTAGTGCCGGGTAATTCCCCCGCGCATCTGCTCCCTTGCCCCGCGGGCTTTTCGGGTGTATATAACAACTACCAACAGGGGCTGTTCTTTGACTTTCCCCAATAAAGCAAGGAGGGCATCATGCCCAAAAGAAGCCAGACCCCGCCAGCCGCCACAGGGTACCGTGCCGATGCGGAACCCGATGCTCTGCAAATTTATTTTGCCGAGATGAGGCATTACCCGCGCCTTACTCGCGCACAGGAACGCAAGGCGTGGGAGCGTATTGAAAAAGCGCGCGCACGCGTGCGGCGCGCCCTGTATCTGCCTCCGACCGCTTTGCCGACCCTTATCCGTATATGGACGGAGGTGGAGGAAGATCACACACCTCTTGACCATTTTACCCGGACGCCATCTCCGGGAGCAGAAGGATCTCCAGCGGATGTGATATCGCAATACCGGGATATGATACGCGAGCTTGAGGGGCTGGACACAGCTCTCAAAGATGGCACGCACCGATCCCGTCGCGGTCGCAGAGACACATTGCGCCAGTGGTGCAAAATGTGGGAGGAGTTCAATCTGCACCCCGTAGTGTATGATCGTCTACGCGATGCGCTGGCCGTGGAGTCGTGCGCCCGCCCTGACGACAGACGATTGCAGGCATGTCATAGTGTCCGGCTCGCCGCGGACAGACGCCTGGCGGCTCTCAATGCCAACATGGTCCTGGCCAATCTTCGGCTCGTCATCAGCATCGCAAGCAAGCATACGGACAGAGGTTTGCCGCTCCCCGATCTCGTCCAGGAGGGTAATATCGGTCTCATGCGCGCGTGTGATAAATTTGATCCGGGGCGAGGGGTCGCATTTGGCACATATGCCAGTTGGTGGATCCGGCAGGCAGTTGTCCGCGCGCTCAATGAGCAGTATCGGACTATCACTTTGCCCGAGAGCATAACGGGTCAGAGAAACAGAATTGTCAAAACGCAACATAAATTGTTTTATCTCTATGGCCGCGAAGCCTCCGTAGATGAGACTGCGAAGGAGCTAGGGATGGCGCCGGAGGAGATAGAGCAGATTCTCCTCGGCACCCAGGCTATCGTTTCTCTGGATGAGTCGGTACCCGGACGTTTTGATGAAACAGAACGCCCCCTGCACGAACTGATAGAGGATCAACAAGCCCCGGATCTCTGTGCCCTCGCGCCATGGGAGTCTCTGGGAGATGATTTGGAGCGGATGTTGAGAGGGTTGAGTCCGCGCGAGGATCATCTCCTGCGTCTGCGGCACGGTTTTGGAACGGAAGACGGGGAACCCCGTACGCTTCAGGAGATCGGGGACATCTTCGGGATAAGCCGCGAGCGCGTCCGGCAGATTGAGAAAAAAGCGCTCGGGAAATTGCGGCGGGACAGTTCGGTGGATCTCATTTAAGTTTAGGATCATCCTGCGGGAATAGCATCTCCTGCACTGCGCCTCCGGCGCAGTGCATTTTTTTACGCCCGCGCCATGGCCGCCGGACCTCCGTATACCGGGTACGCTGTATTTTTGTTGACAGGAGGGGTATAATGACACTCTCTTATGGCATCCAAAACATCCGACAATCAGTCATATATCCGCATACGCGGGGCGAGGGTGCACAACCTCAAGGGCGTGGACGCCGATATACCCAAAAACAAACTCGTGGTGATCACGGGGCTGTCGGGATCGGGTAAATCATCCCTCGCGTTTGATACCATCTATGCCGAGGCCGAGCGGCGGTTTGTGGAATCACTGTCCGCGTATGCCCGTCAGTTTCTCGGCGTCAAAGACAAGCCCGACGTGGAGTCCATAGACGGCCTGTCGCCCGCGATATCTATTGACCAGAAATCCATCACCCGCAACCCGCGCTCCACCGTGGGCACCATTACCGAGATTTATGATTATCTGCGGATTCTTTATGCCCGCGTCGGCACGCCGCACTGTCCCTCGTGCGGCAAGCCTGTGGGGCGGCAGACGGCGGATCAGATTGTCACGGCCATCACCGCACTGCCGAAACACCGCGAGATCATACTGCTCGCCCCGCTCATCCGCGGCAAAAAAGGCGAGCATCGCGCGGTGATGGAGGAGATCAAGCGCAACGGATTTCTCCGCGTGCGCCACGATGGGTCGCTCCTGCTCATTGAAGACGCGTTGCGACTGGCGCCGGACAAAAACAAAAAACACGACATCGCGGTCGTCGTGGACCGTTTTGTTCCCGCCGACGATATTGAGCGTTCCCGTATCCGCGACGGCGTGGAGACCGCGCTGAAAATAGGCAAGGGACTGATGGCCGTATCCGGCGCCCGGCAGGACGACGTGCTTTTCTCGGAGCATTTTGCCTGCCCCGATTGCGGCATCAGCCTGCCGGAGATAGAGCCGCGGCTGTTTAGTTTCAACAGTCCGTATGGGGCGTGCCCCGCGTGCACGGGGCTGGGCGCCACGCTGGAAGTGGACGCCGGACTGGTCATACCCAACAAACGCCTGTCTATCGGCGAGGGCGCCATCCGCCCGTGGGCGGGCGCCTCGCACCGCGTGGGACGCCAGAGCTGGTACTGGTGGATACTGGACGATCTGGCCGGGCGCCACGGATTTTCGTTGGACACGCCAGTGGAGAAATTGCCCTCCGGCATCATGGATATCATATTGTACGGCGAGCCCGGTGCTACCGGCGGATCCGCGCCCGCCACGAACGATGATGATATGGGTCGGATGGAAGAAAAGGGAAAGAAGGGCGGATTTGAAGGCGTGGTCGCCAATCTCAAACGCCGCTGGAAAGAAACCGATTCCGAATTCACCCGCGCGGAGATAGAGAAATATATGACGATACGCATCTGTCCTGACTGCGGCGGCAGGCGTCTCAAAAAACCCGCTCTGGCGGTTACGGTAGGGGGGCGGAGCATCGCCGATATGACGGGGGACACCGTGGATCGCGCCGAAAAGTTCTGCGCCCGCCTGTGCGACAAAAAATCCTCGCCCCTCCGGCCCCACGAGCTGAAAATCGCATCCCCGCTCATCAAAGAAATGGCCAAGCGCCTGCGTTTTCTCCGCGACGTGGGGCTGGAGTATCTCACGCTGGCCCGCGAGTCCACGACCCTCTCCGGCGGCGAGGCACAGCGCATACAGCTGGCGACACAAATAGGCTCGCGGCTCACGGGCATCATTTACATTCTGGACGAGCCGTCCATAGGTCTCCACCCGCGCGATCACGCGCGTCTCATCGCCACGCTCAAAGACCTCCGCGATCTGGGCAATACCGTCATCGTCGTGGAGCACGACGCCGAGACCATGCGCGAGGCGGACTGGATTATTGATATCGGCCCCGGCGCGGGGCGGCGCGGGGGCAAAATAATTTTTGAGGGCACGCCCGCGGATATTTTTAAAGCCGACACGCTCACCGGGCAGTACCTCTCCGGCAAAAAAAGTGTCGGCGTGCGGAACGAAAAAAACCGCACGGAGGACGGACGACAGACCGGTATAGACAAAAAGAACACTATCGTCATCAAGGGTGCGGCCGAACACAATCTCAAAAACATTGATGTCGCCATCCCGCTGGGATTTCTGGTCGCCGTATCGGGCGTCTCCGGGTCGGGCAAGTCTACCCTCGTCAACGACATCCTGGCAAAAGCGCTCTTGGCCCGCCTCCACGGCGCGCACCTGATCCCCGGCCGCCACAAAGACATCACCGGCACGGAACACATCAATAAAGCCGTAGTCGTGGATCAGTCGCCCATCGGCCGCACTCCGCGCTCCAACCCCGCCACCTACACCGGAGCGTTTGCCGCAATCCGCGATATCTTTGCCCGCACGCCGGAGGCCCGCGCGCGCGGCTATACGCCCGGGCGTTTCAGTTTCAATGTCAAAGGCGGCAGGTGCGAGATCTGCGAGGGCCAGGGTGTCAAAAAAATAGAAATGTATTTTCTGCCCGACGTCTACATAGAGTGTGAAGAATGCCGCGGCAGACGGTATTCGCGCGAGGCTCTGGAGATAGAATACATGGGCAAGACCATCGCCGACGTGCTGGACATGTCCATAGAAGACGCACTCGTATTTTTTGCCCCCATACCCGCCATTCGGCAGAGATTTGAGACACTGGCCGACGTGGGACTCGGCTACATGAAAGTCGGCCAGCCCGCGCCCACGCTCTCCGGCGGCGAGGCACAGCGCGTCAAACTCGCCACCGAGCTGTCGCGCCGCGACACGGGACAGACGTTCTACATCCTGGACGAGCCGACGACAGGACTGCATTTTGACGATACGGCAAAACTGCTCCGCATCCTCCGCGCGCTTGTGAACAAAGGCAACACCGTGCTTGTCATAGAGCACAACCTGGATATCCTGCGCAATGCCGACTGGATCGTGGATCTGGGGCCCGAAGGAGGGGACGCCGGGGGGCATCTCGTCGCCGCGGGCACGCCAGCCGCCATCATGTCCGCGCGGCAGTCCCACACCGGCCGATGGCTCAAAAAATAATTTGTGCCGATGAAATTATTTCCAAAAAAGAACGGGCGATCGTACTGATCGCCCGTCTGGGTTATGGGTACAGTCATCGCCGCAAAAAATTATCCCTGCGGACAATGCCATTCATCAGAATTATTTTATTCCCGCGTTCCCTAAAAGGAGAATAAGGGCGCCGTGTGCGGTCAAACACGGGCCGTCTCTTAGGATCAATTTTTTTGAGAACCGCATTTTTCAAACGGCGGCGTGGATACGATAACTGGCGGAGGAAATCCCGGCATCCGTCGCATATTCCGACGTGTGCTTTTATCTCACTGTGCGTGCCATTTGCCTTGCCGCTGTGATACTGCTTCAGATCTTCTGCCGTATACTCTCGGCAAATCATCCCTGCCTTCCTTTCGTCGTCTCACGGGTTTTCAAATATCACGAAAGATCACGTCCGCCCACCATAGCACGCATTGTCCATGGGTCAAGACCCGCGCAGGATGCACAACCTCTTGAATAATGCGCCATAGCGTCATATACTGACCGCATTATTCCCCGGTAGCTCAGCGGTAGAGCAGTGCGCTGTTAACGCATTGGTCGCAGGTTCGAATCCTGCCCGGGGAGCCAATAAACTAGATACGAACTCATTTTTTGAAGACGAGAAGGTTCGCTCGCCCAGCCGCGCCTTTGGCGCGGCTGGTCTCGCTTCTGCGCGGGCAACGCCCGCGCTATTCGCCAAATTGAAGCGGATTTTAATGCTTTCGGGGGAATAAAATATGTTTGAAAGAAACTTTTTAGCAAAAAGATTTCTTTCAATTCCTTTGGTGGTTTTGAGTCTGCTAAGGAAAAATTTTAGAGTGTCCGAAAGGTTTTCGGCGGAAAATTTAGAGCATCCATCCGTTAGTTCGTATCCAGCGGGGTGTCCAGCTTGAATGTCATTATTCAAGCGAAAAACAAGATTTTCAATATAGTTTTTATCAACCGAAATACGCTCTAAATTTTCCAAACAAAAATTTTCTATTCTTTCGGCGGATACTTGTTTTACTGAACACGCCTGCCAATCTTGCTTCATCGTGGCAGTGCAACGATAGTAATAATAGCGGTTCAATTTTCCAGCAATATATTTGTTGGTAAAACAAGAAGTCATATTTGAACCGCATTCCTCACACTTTATCAACCCGCCGAATAGAAAATTTTTGTACACTCTAAAATTTCTCTGTTTTTCCTTGTGAATTTTTTGAGCAAGGGCAAAAATTTCCTCCGAAATTATTGGCTCGTGGATACCCTGATAAACTTCGCCATTATGCAAAACTTTGCCGATATAGATGACATTCCGCAAAATGTGGCTGATATTTGTTTTGGAGAAATTTTTGCCTAACTTATTTTTAATATCTCTGTCTTTCAACATTTGGTAGGTTTTTGCCGTCGAGTCAGTTTCAATATAAGTTTCAAAAATTGATTTTATTTCTTCCGCTTCTTTCGGGTGTGGGATAAGTTTCTTATCTTCTCGCATATATCCATAAGGAGTTAGTCCGCCGTTTGCGAGACCCTTTTTCGCACGCTCCAACATTTTGTCTTTTGTTCTTTCGCTGGTTAGTTCTCTCTCAAATTGAGAAAAAGTGAGCATGATATTTCGCAATAATCTACCTGCTGGTGTAGAAGTATCAAATCTTTCCGTAATGGAAATAAAATCAATTTTTGCTTGCTCAAAAAATTCAATCAGTTGGTAAAAATCTTTCGGCGAACGAGTGAGCCGATCAATTTTATAAACCAAAACCACATCAATTTTTTCTTTTTTCAAATCAGCGAGTAACTCCTGCAAAGCGGGACGCTGTAAAATTGCGCCAGAAAATCCGGCATCGTTATATACTTTGAAAACTTGCCAATCATTTTGGCTTGCGATAAACGACCGGATTTTCTGTTCCTGTGCTTCGCAAGATGAAAATTCCTTTTCCGCTTGGTTATCGGTTGAGACGCGAGTATAAATGGCGCAATTTTTCATATTCATAGTTTTGTATTGTTAATTGTTAAAAAGAAAAAATTGAATTCCCCCGAAAGCATTAAAATCCGCTTCAATTTGGCGAATAGCGCGGGCGTTGCCCGCGCAGAAGCGAGACCAGCCGCGCCAAAGGCGCGGCTGGGCGAGCGAACCTTCTCGTCTTCAAAAAATGAGTTCGTATCTAGTTTATTGGCTCCCGAATTAAAACCTTCACAAACCCCGGAGGAGAACGAGTTCCCTACGGGGCATGCTTTTGAAATCATTTTGCCAAATTTGATACACAAGTCCAAGAAGCGGAACCTGACCTGACCCGCCTCGCTCCGCTCGGCGAAACGCTCGGGCGCGGCGGAATTCTCCCCACACCCCCCTTCCGCCGCGCCCTCGCTTCTCTGATTTCGGCGAAAAAATCCGGCGGCTAATTTAAGAAGAAATACCATAGTGTATTTTAGTATAACATTGTCTGTAAATATAACAAAGTGCTAAAATGTGAATATCTATGAACAATGTTTTTATTTTCCACGGCACAGAGGGTTATCCTGAAGAAAACTGGTTTCCGTGGATGAAAAAAGAGTTCGAACAGAACGGATGTAGTGTTTTTGTCCCACAATTTCCGTCTCCACCAGTCGTTCCGGCAAAAATAGCCGAGTGGTTTGATGTCCTAGAAAATTACAAGCAACATTTGGACGAAAACACTATCATTATCGGTCATAGTTTGGGCGGCAAATTTTTACTTCGTACCTTGGAGAAGTTAGAACACCCTATCAAAGCCGCTTTCTTTATTGGAACACCTATTGGCGTGCCGCCCATTGCAAATAATGAGCGCGACAATGCTTTTACCGGAAATAATTTTGACTGGGGAACGATCAAAAAGAAAGCTCAACATTTTGTTGTCTTTCAGTCGGATAACGACCCTTATGTTGGCTTAGATAATGGAAAAGAATTAGCGAAAAATCTTGGAGTTGAGCTTTCTTTTGTGCCAAACGCAGGACATTTCAACGCAAAAGCTGGATATGTAAAATTTGAAGCGTTGCGCGATAAAGTTTTAGAAATTCTCAAACAATAACTATGGCCGATATTTCTTCAAAACTTGGCGAGAACATGAAGCGCATCAGGACAAAAAAGAAAATGTCGCAAGGTGATATTGCGCGAGCTTTAGAGGTTGATAGAGGCTATATCAGCAATATTGAGAATGGTAAGAAAAATCCGACCCTTGCGACAATTCAAAAATTGGCTGATGCGCTTAAAGTATCGGCTGATGAATTATTGAAATAATATGGACGAAAAACTTTCAAAACTTAAAGAGCTAATCGCAAAAATTGATGATTTAAAAAACCATGAACATTGGGGTACTGAATATCAATTATGGATTAACAAAACTGAAAAACTTGTAGGAGAAATTTTTGGACAAGATGGTTTAAGACTTTTCCAGCAACAACGAACAACTACGACTTCGTATATTGATGACGATTCTAATGTACGCCAGTACTTGAAGGAATTAGATAATAGGAAAAAAGTTTTAGATTCGCTTCTTGAAGATATGGCCGAATATAATCCGAAACCTAACGAAGGCCAAAGTACTGAAGTAAACGCAATAAAAGAAGTTTGGCTTAAAGAGCAAGCCCTAAAAGAGAACTTACTTCTGACCGAAGAAGCGCAAGCCATCCAAAAATCTTTACTTGATCATTTAGAAAAGCTCTTGCCTAGAGATTCAATGCCTGGTTTAAGATTTAGGAAGTTGCTTACAGATAAAAGACTTCAATCATGGTGGACAAACAGTAATGGATATCCAACTGATAATCCATGGGGGAAAATACAACCGCTTTTGGATATTTTGCAACAGCACGAAGCAGAGAAAACTATCAAGCACAGATTAGAAACCGGAGGCTTATTTGTTGAGTCGCGTTCACAAGGAGAAGACCAACATTTATTGATTGGGGAAAAGAGTGGCGGTGGCGAAAAAGCGCACATAATCATTGATGGAAAAACTGGCGAAATACGAGTAGAAGATAACCAGAAAGAGCCGACAGAATTAACTGCTCGGATAGAAACCTTTTTAACATTACCAAGTGGGAAGAAAATTAAAACGACCAGAGAAGCTATTGAGGAAATAGCAGAAAAAATATGAAATCTTCACTTGGCTTACAACGCGGAACAGTCCGACTAGAACCATACAATCCCGAATGGCAAAAACTTTTTGAAACAGAAAAATCGGCTTTGCAAAAAATCCTTGGCGATAAATTTATTGCCACTGAGCATGTTGGCTCAACCGCCATTCCTGACCTCAAAGCAAAGCCGATTTTGGACTTGATGTTGGCGATACCGGATTTGAATAACTGGGAGTGGCTCAAAGAGCCGCTCGCGAAACTAGGCTACGAGTTTCGCCGTGACTTCAGGAGCGAGCAAGGTCATATTTTGTTTGTGAAAGGGCCAGAGGAAAATCGCACGCACTATCTCAAAATAACCGAACTCAATTCTGATTTTTGGACGGAGCATATTCTTTTTCGCGATTATCTCATCAACAATCCTCAATATCGCGCGGAATATCAAAATTTGAAAGAAAAGCTATTTGACGCGCATAATGGTAACAGAGAGCCGTATACAAAAGGCAAAGAGGAATTTGTGCGGAAGATTCTCAAATTGGCGGGGTTTAAGGGAAAAGTATTATGAACAATGTGATTATTGGCAAAGGTAATTTAGCGGGAAAAGGCGTGTATGCGGCTAGAGATTTCAAAAAAGGTGAGGTTGTTATCAAGTACAATCTCAAGCCGCTAACAAAACAGGAATTTGAGAATCTTCCGCAAAGCGAAAAAGAATTTACTCACACGCACCGAGGAACAATCCATCTCTATTCCGAACCAGAGCGATATGTTAATCATTCGGATAATTCAAACACTTGGCAAGATTTAGAAAACTTTTGCGATGTCGCGTTTCGTGATATTGCGAGAGGTGAAATGATAACAACTGACGCAACAAAAGATGATGTTTAATAGCCGCCGGATTTTTTCGCCGAAATCAGAGAAGCGAGGGCGCGGCGGAAGGGGGGTGTGGGGAGAATTCCGCCGCGCCCGAGCGTTTCGCCGAGCGGAGCGAGGCGGGTCAGGTCAGGTTCCGCTTCTTGGACTTGTGTATCAAATTTGGCAAAATGATTTCAAAAGCATGCCCCGTAGGGAACTCGTTCTCCTCCGGGGTTTGTGAAGGTTTTAATTCGGGAGCCAACAAATTAGATACAAACTCATTTTTTGAAGATGAGAGGGTTCGCTCGCCCGGCCGCGCCTTTGGCGCGGCTGGTCTCGCTTCTGCGGCGGCTTCGCCGCCGTTTGGAGTGGAAATGAAGCATATTTTAATGCTTTCGGGGGAATAAAATATGAGGGCTTCTCACCACGTATACCGGCTTGGATATCACCCGGCATGGACTCCGAAATACCGTCATCCGGTGTTCGCCGAATCCTAACGTACCGCGCTGAAATAAATAATCCGTTCTTAGCGCGCGGAGTTTTTGGATTGTACGGCGGCTCCTGCCGGGTCCTGCACTCCCGGGATTATGTCGGCTCGCGGCGGAATTGGCGGAGGACTTTGAAATCCTCCAGCATCTGCGCTTTGGATGAGCCGTTGTAGAGCGCCATGGCGGGATGAAAGAAGGGGACGACGGCGACGGTGCCGTACGGAGCCGTGCCGGAAAACAAGCGTCCGTGTATGCAACTGATAGTTGCAAGTTCGGCACCCAGGCCGCATCTGTCCATCACATACTGCATGGAGAAGCGCCCGAGTGTCGCGATAACACGCGGCTGTATGATGTCTATCTGCCGATCCAAAAACGGCGCGTATATGGCGATCTCCTCCGGCAGGGGGTCGCGGTTCATGGGCGGGCGGTCTTTGACGATATTGGTGATGTAAACCTCATGGCGTGGGATATCCACGGAGGCAAGCAATTCGTCCAGCACGCGGCCCGCGGCACCGCAAAACGGGCGTCCCTGCTCGGCTTCGTTTTTGCCGGGCGCCTCGCCCACAAACATGATCGCGGCGTTATGACTGCCCTCGCCGATGACGGGGAATACTTTATTTCTCACGCGCTCGGCCCGGAGAGGCGATGCCGTGAGCCGCAGGACCTCGTCACGGATCTTTTTGAGCTGTTCTGTCCTGTCCGGCATAGTGTGGGGCGGGCGGCTATGTCGCCGTCCTTCGCCTGTCAGGGTATTATATATCCGGTGCGATTTTATGCCAGCGGGCGCCCGGGGCTTGTCTCATGGGCGCTATCGTCTGTGCCTGCGGGCGCGGTTTGGATTTCAGCCACGCTTTTGATACAATAGGGGCATGTCTCGCATCCGCCTCTATAACTCACGGACCCGTCGCAAAGAACCGCTTGGCGCCGCGCAGGATGGCCGTATCGGCATATATGTATGCGGTATTACGCCGTACAGCGTAACGCATCTGGGACACGCATTTACGTATACGTTTTTTGACGTATTGGGGCGGTTTTTGCGCCATGCGGGGTACCGTACGATGTACGTGCAAAATCTCACCGATATTGACGACGATATCCTCAAGCGGGCGCATGGGGAGGGCAGGGACTGGCGGGAGTTGGGAGAGGAAAACGCGCAGAAGTTTTTTGACGACCAGCGCTGGCTGGGCAATGCGCCGCCCGATATCATCCCGCGCGCCACCGATCACATCGCCGAGATGATACGCATGATCCGGGTGCTGATGCGCCGTGGGGCGGCGTACGAGCGGCGGCACGGTGTTTATTTTGATACGGCGAAAGACAGGGACTATGGCAAACTGGCGCGGCTCTCGCGCCGCGTCATGCTGGCGACGGCAAATCAGCGCGGCAATCGCCCGGACGATCCGGCCAAAAAAGATTCTCTGGATTTCGTGCTCTGGCAGGCGCGCGCCAATGGCGAGCCGGCGTGGGACTCGCCGTGGGGTGCCGGCAGGCCCGGCTGGCACATAGAATGCAGTGCCATGGCGCACAAATATCTGGGAGACACTATAGATATCCACGGCGGGGGAGGTGATCTGATATTTCCTCACCACGAGAGCGAGGAGGCGCAGTCGCGCGCGGCTCACGGGGTGCCGCTGGCGCGCCGGTGGATGCACACCGCGATGCTCAAATACCGCGGGGAGAAGATGTCCAAATCACTCGGAAACCTGGTGCTGATCTCGGATCTCAAAAAACACTGGAGCGCCAACGCCGTGCGGCTGTATCTCCTGTCGCGCCACTACCGCTCGGCGTTTGAATTTTTTGAAAGCGATATGGAGAGAGCGGACGCGCTGGATCAGGCGTTCCAAAAAGTATGGCGCATCCAGTCCGCCTCGGCGGCCAGCGCGCTCAATCCGGCGCGCTGGCGCGGGGCGTTTTATCGCGCGCTGGAAAACGATATGGATACGCCCCGCGCCATCGTCGCACTGGAGGCGCTGGCGCACGAGATGCTCAAAGAAAAGAACCGCCGCAATATCACCGATGCAAAGGCGTTTCTCGGCGAGGCATTCGGCGTCCTGGGGCTCGCCGTATCATACCGGTAGGTATTAGTCTCCATACTGATATGATGACCGTCAAAACGACAAAAAACATCACACCCGTCCCCGCGCGTGTCCTGGCGGTGGGGGCGCACCCAGACGATATGGATTTCAGCGCGTCGGGAACTATTGCCAAGTGGGCGGCACGGGGGTCGCATATCGTCTATCTGGTCTGCACCGACGGCAGTAAGGGCTCGGACGATCCGCGGCAGACGCCGCGGCGTCTGGCCGCGATCCGTAAGGCAGAACAGCGCGCCGCGGCGGCCATCCTCGGCGTGCGGGAGGTTTTGTTTCTCAGGCATCGCGACGGGGAGCTGGTGGCGGACCTCAAACTCAAAGAAGAAATTGCGCGGGTCATCCGCACGGTGCGTCCGGATCTGGTGATCACGATGGACCCCGCGTTTTTCTATTCTCTGGCGCGGGGCGCGGTCAACCACCCTGACCACCGCGCGGCCGCGACAGCCGCGGTGGACGCGGTGTTTCCGCTGGCGCGCGACAGGCTGAATTTCCCCCAACACGAGAAGCGGGGGCTGATGCCTCACAAAGTACCCATTCTGCTCATGACGTCTTTTGACGAGCCGACGCACGTGGAGGACATCACCGGCACCATGGACAAGAAAATCGCCGCCCTGGAGGCGCACAAAAGCCAGATCGGGCCGGACGGCATCGGGCGCGTGCGCGACCGGGCGGCGGCGTTGGGCAAGAGGGCGGGGGTGCGATACGCAGAGGGCTTCAAGCGGCTTATCCTCGCCTGAGTGGCCACGCGCTTGACAGAATATCTCATCCATGATAGCATGGACCTTGTCAAAGAAGAGCTATCGGGAGGAACGGAGGGGATTACACAATCTTCTCATGGCGTCGAGGTTTACTTTTCGTAGTTCTGTCATTTGAAATTTATTGAATTTTATCCCACACGATGCAAGAAGGAACCATCGTCCGGATCACCGACAGGGGATTCGGATTCATCAAGCGGGAGGGTCAGGAGAAGGATTTGTTTTTCCACTCCAAAGACCTCGTCAACGTAGCGTTTGACGAACTCCGCGAAGGCGATCGGGTATCCTTTGATGTTGCGGAAAGCCCGAAAGGACTCAACGCGGTCAAAGTGAGCAAGATTGGCTGATCGCAGACTCGCAGACATTATAAAAGCGCCCCGCAGGGGGCGCTTTTATAATGTCTCCAAAGCGAGTATCATCCATATACCTATCGGTGGAAATAAAATGTCTATTTATGCCCATACGGGACAAAGACTATGCAATAGCAGTGGACCTGGGCGCTACCCGCGTACGGGTGGCGCTGGTCTCCATGTCGGGGAAAATTGCCGCCAAGGCGGCGGAGCCGACAGCCAAGAGGGGCAGAGACGGCGGCGTTGTAAGTGAACAGATCATACGCATGATACGCGCGATGCGCGTCGCGCATCCCGTAGAAGTGAAGGGCATTGGAGTCGCATCCATCGGCCCTCTGGACTACCGGCGCGGCGGGCCCGTCCGCTCGCCCAATATCCCGTTTGCTTTTATATCTTTGACGGAGCCCCTGCGACGCGCGTTTGGTATGCCCGTATCGCTCCTCAACGACTGCAACGCCGCGGTGCTCGGCGAGCAGGCATACGGTGCGGGGCGGGGCAAACAAAATATCGTCTACATCACGATCTCCACCGGCATCGGAGCCGGGGTCGTGGCGGGCGGCGCATTGCTTCTCGGGCGCGGCGGCAACGCGGCGGAAGTCGGGCATTTCATTGTTGATACTGCGTACAATCTGCCCTGCTTATGCGGAAAGGGGAAAGGGCATTGGGAAAGGTATGCGTCCGGCGCGGGTATGCCTGTGTTTTTCAGGCATTGGGCGCACGAACACGGCAGAAAAATAAACCGCGCGTCCGTGTGCGCCAAAGACATCTTTGAGGCGGCGCGCGCGGGGGATCCGCCAGCGCGGGAATTTCTGGACGAAGTGTCAAAAATAAACGCGCGCGGGATATCAAACGTGATCGCGGCGTACGATCCGCAGATAATCACGCTCGGCGGCTCGGTGACGCTGTCCAACGGGAAGATAATCCTCGCCGGTATAAAAAAATACATTGATCGCTTTCTGAAACCTCCCGTTATCATGATTACTCCCCTGGGGGAGGATATATCGCTTGTGGGTGCCGCCGCCGCAATTTATAATGGCGGTCTGTCCAAAAGACATTTTAATGATACAAATTAAAAACGGAGGATAGTTTTACTATCCTCCGTCGAATCGGTTATTACCGCCACTCAGATATTTATTTTGTCCTCCAAAAATGAAGCCGCCTTGTCACTTTCTATAAATTCTCCCTCACTCAACATGGCAATGGAAGGAAGAATCCTGTTGTTGTCAACCTCCTCATACCTCACGGGGCCATCGTCATCGGGTATCCACGCAACATCTTCCGGCATGGACATTCGCTCGTGGTTGAGTCGGGCAATATCTTCCAGCGCCCAACGATTAACCGGTAGGATCTCGTACCCCAGCTCCATGAGAAAGCCGGAGATTTGATCCTGCATCAAAGCCTCCTTGCGTGCGGTGTTTGCCGCATCGAGACGCGGATTGGAATTTGCCACCTGTACGGTGTGCTGGCCGGTTACTGCACCCACATCCTCCGCAAAAGCGGATATCAGCGTCTCTTCCAGATATCCCGTTGCAAAGGGGCGTTGCATAGCCAGCGACCATCGCATCATAAACTCGCCCGTCAGCATCCATTTGTGCGGCGCCAGCCGCACGAAAAGATCCCCCAGTCGTTTTTGCACAGACGGATTTTGTGGCAAGCGCGCCAGGTTCCGCATGATGGAGCGGGCAGTCATGCAAGATTCGTTGCCGCGTCCTGTTTTTGCCATTTTGACGTAATGCGCATTCCGCTTTTGAAGCGCGCCCCATGCCAGATACTCAAGACCGCGATAGGTGGAATACTCCGCTATCTCGGAATCGTGCTGGCATATCCATGCCACCTCCTTTCCGGCACGCTCAACAAGGAGGTATAATAGCATATAACCTGCCATGACAGCGACGCCTTTGCCGCTTGGTCGCTTATCAAGCGCGAGAATGGGGAGTAGCCTTTTCCAGTCAATGAGGTCAAGGATCTCGGTTGCGGCGACAAGTTGTGCACCATGGCGGCGCACCTCTTCGCATGCGTCTATATCGCTTCCGTCGTCAATGACATAAATATTTCCGACGGGCATGAGCTGGGACGCAACACCCAACAATGGGCGGGTTACGGGCCCGCGTTCGCGCATGGGTATGATCATCGCTACGTCGCCATTTCGCAAAAAATCTTTTACTCTGCCATCAGACACATCTTTCTCCGACGGCATAAGATAATTCCGGGCAAAATGACTTTGCATATCATCCATGCCCGCATTTGTATGTGCAGGATGGTATGCCTCGTCACTCCGCGCGGAGTCCGCGCCCATAAGGCGTTTTAATTTCTCGTCAGATAATCCACTGATTGATTCCATTACAGACCCTTTCGAATGAGGGATGATATGGACGTCTAATTAATTTTAAAGGTACCACTATTCCGGATTCGGCGGACAAATAACGGTGTGTCATTTATCCGCCAAAGCCGGTAGCCGAAACGGGTTCCTGCCCGCCTCAACATCGGGGATCAGCCGTTCAACCAAAAGATTCCAGCTCACAAAACCGGGTGCGGCAAGCGGCTTGCCGGTCTCCGCATTGTAATTTTCATGCATGCCGCCGTTTTTTGCGATGTCCGCGAGGCACAGGCGCACTGTGGTCTCTGCGAGATGTTTTGCTTCGCGTTTAAACCCGTAATCCATAAGTATATACACCACCAAAGAATTTACCAGAGGCCATACCGGCCCCTGCCAATTGGAGTGCGGTTTTATCATATTGGTCTGATTGTACGCCATATCATCTCTTGAAAGCGTGCGCACACCCCATCGGGCCCACATTTTTTTGGGATTCAATATCCATCGCCTGATCATCCTGCGACCATCTTCGCGAGAAGCGATGCCGCTCCACAATGGTATAAGTGAGGAGTATGTCGCCCGCTTGATATGTTGATTGTTCTTCCGTTCCAGATTGTAGAAAAGACTGTCCTCTTCGTTCCAGAGATAGCGCATTGTACTGCGCTTGAGTCCGCGCACTTTTTGGGCATACAACGCGCTGCGTTTTTGATCTTTTAAGGCTCGCGCAATATGATGCATCGCCACATACTCGCGGTATAGGAATGCGTTGAAATCGGCGGCAAAAACCCCCCGATGAGGATAGCCCAAAACCGCAACATTATTATCTGCTCCTGATTCCATGCTGTCGTACCATGCGCCGAGCCCAAGCTCTTTATCAAAGAATTTTCTTTCGCGGTACTGTATCGAGCGGTCCAGGCGATCCCTATGCTCCGCAAGCCAAGAGAAATCGCCCAGGAAGCGGGAGGAAAAAAAACATCCCTGCGCCAAAAAAGGTTTGATGTGATGGAGGCGCTTGTCAACGCCGTCCGGCGTCAACAGGCCCGGCGTAAAACCGTCGGACCGGACATGCTCAAGATAATTGAGCACCCAGTTTTTGAGATAAATGGCCTCTGATGAGATATCCGAGGCAAGAGCCATTCCTATAAAAAACCCGTCCCAATCCCACTGCTCGTTATATGGACCTCCCGGTACCAAGTAGTCGTGCCCGATATAACCGCGCTTGGAACGCTTGACTAGATATTTTTTGGCGCAAAACTCTGCCCTAATACTATCCTCCAAAGTCATAGTCGTAAAAAGCGTTATACGGGTGATTGCGATAATGTCCAGACACGACATTTGTTAAAACGAATGGAGGCAATCTTATGTCTCGTCAATAATATACTACGCTTTGGTGGTACAGGGCCGCTTGAGGGTATCACCAGATGCGTGTATGATTCAGGTATGGAAATAGCGGATGCAAAGGCGGACGCGCTGGCGGCCAGGATAGACGCGCTGGAGCGCGCGATTGTGCGGCTCCAGAAGACGTTTTTCTGGACGCTGGCGATCACTGCCATACTCTTTGTCCTGCCGCTGATAGGGCTTTTGTTTGTCATACCGCAGTTTCTTTCCTCGTACGGCGGCGCGGTGCCGATGTGATGCGGGAGAAAGGGACATTTCACCTGTTTGTCGTGTTGTATATATCATGTGCGGCATTGTAGGATATATCGGCAAAAAAGACGCTGTCTCGGTGGGCATAGAGTGTCTCAAACAACTGGAGTATCGCGGATACGACTCGGCGGGAGCCGCTTTTTTTGATACCCGCACCGGCAGGATGGCCTCGGCCAAGGCGGTGGGCAGGGTCGGCGCGCTGGAGGAGAAACTCAATACGGGCGGATTTTCCAGCGTGTCGCCCCTGGGCATTTTTCATACGCGGTGGGCGACTCACGGCGGCGTTACCGAGGCCAATGCGCACCCCCACGCGGACTGTACGGACACGGTATGGGTGGCGCACAACGGCATCATAGAGAATTACAAGGCACTGCGTGAGACCCTGGAATCCGCGGGACATCGTTTCCGCTCGGCAACGGACACGGAGGTTATCCCGCATCTGATAGAGGAGGAGATGAAAACCCTTCCTTTGGAGGACGCGGTGCGCGCGGCTCTCCGCAAACTGCGCGGGACGTATGGCCTTGTCATACTTTCCAAAGACAAGCCGGATCATCTGATCGCCGCGCGCAATTTCAGCCCTCTGCTCATTGGTATCGGCAAAGACGAGTATATCGTGGCCTCCGATGCGTCCGCGGTGCTCAAGCACACGGCGCGGGTCGTCTATCTGGACGACGGCGAGATAGCGGTGATTACTCCGCAGGAGCACCGCGTGTACGGCGCGGGCAGTACGCCGCGTGCCAAGGAAGTGCATGCGATTGAGTGGTCACCCGAGCAGGCGCAGAAAGGCGGCTACGCGCACTTTATGGAGAAAGAAATTGCGGAACAGCCGGAGGCCATTGAAAACTCCATCCGCGGACGCCTGATACCCGGCGAGGGCAGGGCAAAACTGGGTGGGCTGGCGGATGTGGCCGATATGCTCCGCGACGCCCAGCGCATTCTTATCGCCGCGTGCGGCACCGCGTATCTTGCCGGCAGGATAGGGGAATATATGCTGGAAGAATACGCCGGAATACCGGCGGAGGTTGACATGGCGTCGGAATTCCGCTACCGCAAGCCCGTCTTCCGCACGGGCGATGTCCTGCTGGCCATCTCGCAGTCCGGCGAGACGGCTGATACGCTGGCGGCCGTGCGCGAAGCAAAAGAAAAAGGCGTTCCGACTCTGGGCATTGTCAATGTGGTGGGATCTACCATCGCGCGCGAGACGGATGCCGGCGTCTACCAGCACATAGGTCCCGAGATCGGGGTCGCATCCACCAAAGCATTTACCTCGCAGGCCGCCATTATGGCGCTTCTGACCCTTCTGCTCGGGCGCCAGCGTGATATGTCGCTGGTCGTGGGCGAGCGCATCGCCCGCGAGCTGGCGCGCATCCCCGATCTGATGCGTACGGTTCTCGGACAAAAATCCGCCGTGGCGGCGATAGCCGCCAAGTACAATGACTACGAAAATTTCTTTTTTCTCGGCCGGAAATACAATATGCCGGTGGCGCTGGAAGGCGCGCTCAAGCTCAAGGAGATATCATACGTGCATGCCGAGGGGTATGGCGCGGGAGAACTCAAGCACGGCCCTATCGCCCTCGTGGGCCCGCGTTTCCCGTCCGTCTGTATCGTACCGCAGGATTCGGTGTACGAGAAAATGCTCTCCAATATGGAGGAAATCCGCGCGCGGGGGGGCCCTATCATCGCGATCGCCACCGAGGGCGATACCCGCGTCCGCGAGATCGCCGACGACGTGATTACGATACCCAAAACGCTGGAGATGCTGACCCCGCTTCTCGCGGCCGTGCCGCTTCAGATTTTTGCGTATCAGTTCGGCGTTTTGCGGGGGCTGGATGTGGACAAACCGCGCAATCTCGCCAAATCGGTTACGGTGGAGTAAAGTAATTTCATGAAAGCATTGATTTTTGATACCGCCCGCGGCGCGTGGGAATCTTCCACCGGTTTTGAAAAAGCCGAGGTGCCCGACCCCGTCATTGATGAGGCGCATACGCCGTCCGATGCGCACGCGGTTATCATCAAAATCCGCTTTGCGGGCGTGTGCGGGTCCGACCGCGGGATATGGTTCCGGACGGCGTTCCGGGATCAGATACTGGACAGCCTCGCGGAAGAGAAAAAGACGCGCCGCATTCTCGGGCACGAGTTTGCCGGCGAGGTGGTGGCGGTCGGCTCGCAGGTAACGCGGGCAAAAGTCGGCGATTTTGTCTCGTGCGAATCCCATGTCGTATGCAACGCCTGCTACCAGTGTCTGCGGGGCGAGCATCACGTCTGCACCAATGAAAAGATTCTGGGCATCTCGCATGACGGTGGATTTGCCGAGTACGCCAAAGTACCCCAGCATATCGTATGGGTGACGAATACCGGGCGGATACGTCCGGAGATCGCCGCGGTACAGGAGCCGTTCGGCAATGCGGTGCACGCGGCGTCCAAAGCGGATCTGCAGGGCAAGACTGTCGCGGTATTTGGCCTGGGTCCTATCGGGATGACGCTATCACTCGTCATACGCGGGCTGGGCGCCAAAACCATCATAGGCGCCGATCCCAATCCTGTCGCGCGCCGGATGGCCGCTCGGCTCGGGGTGGATCACATCCTCACGCCGGGGTCCGCGCCGGGTGAAAAGTCCTACGCGCACGATCCGGGCATGACGGAAGAGATTGTGCGCCTTACCGGCGGCATAGGTGCGGACGTGTCATTTGAGATGTCGGGATTCAATCCGTCAGTCAACAATGCGTTGTTCAGCACGCGGCGTGGCGGGGAGATCATTCTCTTCGGGCTCAAGAACGGCGATTTTGTTTTTGAGGATTACAACCGCCTGATTGTGCGCGGATTTACGCTCCACGCGGTTATTGGTCGTCGGATATGGCAGACGTGGGAGACGACCCGGACGCTTCTGGAGGATCGCGCCAACGGCATCCAGGAAAAACTCTGGAGCGTGATACTCAACGAAGGCCGCGACACCATAATCCCGATTGACGTGTACACCAAAAAAGACTTTGAGCAAAAAATATCCGCGCATCCCAAAATACTTCTTCAATTCTGACTTTATGTTTGGCGCCATCAAACAGGAACTCATCAACGACATACAGGCCATGCGGGATGCGGGCACGTACAAGGAAGAGAGCGTGCTGGACGGACCCCAGGGGACGGAGATTGCGGTGGACGGGAAGACTGTTCTCAATTTCTGCTCCAACAATTATCTGGGGCTCGCCGGAAGCGATTTTGCCGTCACGGCCGCGGCGGACGGCATGAAAAAATACGGATTCGGCATGGCCAGCGTCCGTTTTATCTGCGGGACGTCCGTCGTGCACAAAGAGCTGGAGCGGGCCATAAGCGAATTCTTCGGAACCGAGGATACACTTTTGTACACATCCTGCTTTGACGCCAATACCGGATTATTCGAGACCATACTGAAAGAAGGGGATGCCATCGTCTCGGACGAACTGAATCACGCGTCCATCATAGATGGCGTGCGGCTATGCAAAGCCGAGCGCCTGCGGTACAAGCACGCCGATATGGCGGACCTGGAGCGGCAGTTGTCGGCCGCGCGCGCGCCGGTGGATACCGGCGCGCGCCGCCGCGTTCTGATCGCCACCGACGGCGTATTTAGCATGGACGGCGATACCGCTCCTCTGGAGGCGATATGCGATCTGGCGGACCGGTATGGCGCGCTGGTCATGGTGGACGATTCGCACGGGAGCGGCGTTTTGGGCATCACGGGCCGGGGCAGTGTGGAGGGCATGATGCGCCGCGTGGATATTCTGACCTCCACGTTCGGCAAGGCGCTGGGAGGAGCCGGCGGCGGGTTTGCCACGGGACGCAGGGAGATCATTGAATACCTCCGCCAGCGCAGTCGCACCGTGCTGTTCTCAAACAGTCTGCCACCGCCGATTGCGGCATCTGCGCTGGCTGTACTCCGCGCGTTTGACCTGCCTGCGCCTGCGGGGGGCGCGGGCGGCGCACTGCCGGATGCGCGGCGCCGCCTGACCGACAACACGCGTTATTTTCGGGACGCAATGGCGCGCCTGGGCTTTGCGCTGGGAGGCGACGGCAGACACCCCATCACGCCCGTTATGCTCGGGGATGAGAAGCTGGCCGTGGATATGGCGTCAGCCCTCCGGGAGCGCGGCATTTTTGTGCGCGGGTTTACTTACCCCGTCGTGCCATTGGGCCGCGCCCGCATCCGCGTGCAGATCTCGGCCGCGCACACCCGCGATCAGATGGATCGGGCGATCGCGGCATTCGCGGATATCGGCAAAAAATACGGCGTCATCCGCTAATATGATGGCGGTATGAAAAAGATCGTTCTCATAGGCGGCGGCACCGGGACGTCCATACTTCTGGCGGGATTGCGCGCATTCCCCGCCCATATCACTGTTGTCGTCTCTCCGGCGGACGACGGGGGATCCACCGGAGTCCTGCGCCGGGAACTCGGCGTGATGCCTGCAGGCGACATACGTCAGGCTCTCGTGGCGCTCTCGCGCGGGAATGCCGCCCTGCGCGATTTTTTTTCGTACCGGTTTGACCGCGGCGTTCTCTCCGGGCATACGGCGGGCAATATCATCCTCGCGGCTCTTGAGAAAACAACGGGGGATATTCAAGAAGCAATCGCTCTGGCCGGCGCCATGCTGGGCGTCCGCGGCGAGATCCTGCCGGCCGCACTCAAACCCGCCACGCTGTCCGCGACATATGCAGACGGACGGATTGTCGCGGGCGAACACTATATTGACGAGCCACTGCATCCCGTTGCGGCTCCCATCACGGCGCTTGAGTTATCGCCGCGTCTTGCGGCAAACCCGCGCGTGCTTGAGGCGATCAAGCGGGCGGATGCCGTCATTTTCGGCCCGGGGGATTTATATACCAGTATCCTGCCCAATCTTCTGCCGCGCGGGATTGTCCGGGCTATTCGGGCATCCAAAGCGGTAAAAATAGTCATAACCAATATCATGACCAGGCCCGGGCAGACGGACGGATTTTGCGCATCGGATTTTGTCCGTGTCATCGGCGAGTATCTCTCGCGGGGAGGCGCCCGGTGTCTTCCCGATATTGCTCTCATAAATACGAAAAAGCCCGCCGCGCGCCTGCTCCTGCGTTCCCAGAAACAAGGTGCTACTTTTGTAGAGCCCGACAGCGATGTTATCCGCGCCATGGGTGTGATACCGGTCGCGGCCGATATGCTATCATCACGCCTGTACAGGCGCGTGCCGGGCGATGGTCTGACGCGCAGTATGCTCCGCCACGACAGCCGCAAAACGGCCGCGCGCATCCGTGCTCTATTGTCCGCATAGCGCCCGCGGCGCGCGGGCGCTATGAGCCTTTATTATTTCCGCAGTATGAAAAAAATAACACGAACCGTAGACAGAAGATCGTATGCCGTGAAGTTTGAGGCGCGCGACGGCGCCAGGAAAATCGCCTGGGGCTATCTGTATATTATTTTTCAGGACCGGCACCGCGAGCCCTACGGCCTCATGGAAAACATCTATGTGGAAAAAGAATACCGGGGCGGGGGAGTGGGAAGCGGGATCATCCGCCGCATCATCGCCGAGGCCAAAAAACGCCGATGCTACAAACTGATCGGCACCAGCAAAACCCGCAATACCGCCGCGCACCGATTTTACGAGCGTCTGGGCTTTGCGCGGGCGGGGTACGAGTTCCGCATGGACCTCAAAAAATCCTTGCCGCTCCAGCGGGACTGACCAAATACCCACCATGATTATACTGGATTTTGACGGCGTATTGTTCAACGACCTGCGTTTCAAACGCGATTATGAGCGGCTGTTCCGGCGTGCGGGCGTCCCCCGACGCGCCTATCGCGACACATACGCCCGCGCGCGCGATCTGCCCGGCGGCGTCTACCGGCACGACTTGCATTTGGCGCTCATCCGGGCGCATATCAGCGCGGCCCGTCTTGCGGCGCTTGAGCGCGGCATTATGGATTTTGGACGGCGGACAGCCGGGTATCTCTATCGCGACGCCGTACCTACTCTCCGGTATTGGCAATCGGCGGGCGAGCCGCTGGCGCTGGTATCCTGCGGCCATGATTTTCAGAGGACAAAAGTGATGTCATCGGGCATTGCGTCTTTTTTTGCCGACATTGTCATTGCGGATACTCAGGACAAAGCGACGCCGGTGGGCGATTTGCTCCGGCGCCACATGCCTCCGCGCGCGGTATTTATCGACGATCGCGCGTATTTGAGCGATTCGGTGAAAAAACATTCCCCCCGCGTCACGGTTCTGCAGATGATCCGCAGAAAAGGGGGCGAACGAAGCCGGCACGCCGATGGCGTCGTCTCCAGTCTCGCCGCGGCCCAGCGATGGACAGAAAAGAATCTTCTCCGGTAACCCCCGTCCGTGCCGATACCGACGCACTTCAGAGTGTACCGTCCGGCAGGCCGCCTGCAATCTCCAGGTGCTCGGGCGTATTGATGCCAATACTCTCCTGCGGCGCGATCGGGGCGGATGCGATGCACGCGCCCTCGCGAATGGCAAGCGAGACCAAATCGGTCAGATAGTATTCACCCTTGGCGTTGCCTGTGGTGATGAGCCGCACATGCGCCCACAGCCACGCGGCGTCAAAACAGAAAAACGCCGGATTGACCTCGTGGATGGCGCGCTCGGCTGGTGTGGCGTCCTTGGCCTCCGCAATGCCCGTAATGCTCCCCGTGCTGTCGCGGATGATGCGCCCAAAATCGGCGAACGGCGCGCGCCACTCTTCAAAATCATCCAGGCGCACCGTGAGCATGGATATGGGACACGCATTCTGCCGGTGCAGTGCGAGGAGGCTGGAAATCGTGTCCGCGCGGACAAAAGGGTGGTCTCCGTACAGCACGATGATATTTTGCGCGTCGTCTTTGAGCGCGGATTCGGCGCAGATCACCGCATGTCCGGTGCCGAGTTGTTCCGCCTGCACGACATATTCGTAGTCGTCGCCCAGTGCATTCCGCACTTTGTCGGCCCCGTATCCCACCACGATAACGGGCCGCGGATCTACCCCCGATGTTTCCACGGCGTCCAGGAGATGCCGGATGATCGGTCTGCCGCGGAATGGCGTCAGGACCTTGGGCAGATCTCCGTTGCGCATCCGTGTGCCCTTGCCCGCGGCCAAAATAACAATTCGCGTCTGCATAATCTCAAGCATAGGGAATAAAGAAGCATCACGCAATACGATCCCTGCCTTGCCGCTCCCGCATGCTTTGCGGTATAATAGCGCCATGAATACTATACAACGCAGTCTCCCACGCGATGTTTTCCTGCATCTTTTTATGATCGCGACACTCTACGCGAGCGTTGCCGCTTTTCTTGTACTGGTTTTCCAGTACGTCAACGTGATATTTCCGGATACGCTGGGCTACTATTACTCCGGCATTACCGATGCTATCCGTCAGTCCGAGGCGACACTCATCATCGTCTTCCCGGTCTATATGTTTCTCTCATGGCTTATAGGCCGCGACATGGCGGCCGCTCCGGATCTGCGCGACTTCAAATTGCGCAAGTGGCTTGTCTACTTCACCCTCTTTATATCGGCCATCACCATTATTATTGATCTGGTGGCGCTTATCTACAATTTTCTGGGAGGGGATCTGACAACACCCTTTGTGCTCAAGGTCTGCGCGGTGCTGGCGGTTGCGGCGGCGGTCTTTGGCTATTACCTCTGGGATTTGCGGCGGAAGAGCGTTGCGCCATCGGGTATTACCCGCGCCGCGGCCACGGCTACGGCCGCGGTCGTGATTGCATCTCTCGTAGCCGGGTTTTTTATCGTCGGCTCTCCCGCCAGCCAGCGGGCGCGCCGTTTTGATATGCAACGCGTCGCGGACCTCCAGACGCTCCAGTCCCAGATCGTCGACTACTGGATGCTGAAAGAAAAACTTCCCGTGTCGCAGGACGCGCTTACTGACAGCATAAGCGGCTTTTCGCCGCCCGCCGATCCCCAGAACGGACAGCCTTATGTGTACAAACCGGGCGAGGGTCTTGCGTTTGAACTCTGCGCCACATTCGCCACCGAAGGCGACGGATCCGGCGGCGTGCCCGGCTATCCCCGAATGGCGTATCCTGCCAGACCCTACGGCGATCAGTCGGGCGGGGACACCTGGGCACACGGCGCGGGCCCGACATGCTTCTCGCGGGCTATTGACCCGGAATTGTATCGCCCGCAAGGCAAACCGGCACCTGCTCTGTAATCGCCTGATGTGAGGGGTATCTCTGCTGTGTATAACCGCGGTTGTAATCGCGCGCTGGCGCGATAATATAGTCTCATACGATGGCAAAAAATCCTCCAAAAGGCGCAGGCCGCACCGGATCGGTGAAAGAGCGTGATCAGGTATTCAGCCGCCGCAACCGCCGCTGGACCAAGCGCAATATGGCCAGTGGGCGGTTTGTGGATCAGAAAGCAGACTGGAACCCGTTCAAGGGCGTGCGCAAAAAGAAATGATTCTTTGAGAAACTGTCTTAAAAGGTCGCGGTTGATTTATTTTTCTTTTTATGATGGAAAACAACCAAATGGATGGCAGAAAGTGTGCATGTATGCATCATTCTGTAATACCCATGCTCATCGTGGCGTTCGGCGCGCTTTTCTTTCTGGGGCAGATCGGAGTTTTCACCCAGGGGTTTGTGGGTATCGCATGGCCGGTGCTTGTCGTCATAGCAGGGTTCATGAAAATGATGAAGCGCAAATGCAAGTGCTGTTGAGAGAATAACTTTTGCAGATGCGCACCGCGCCGCGATGATCGCGGCGCGGTGTTTTGTTTTCCCCGGCACAAATCTCCGCACAATCCGGCACCCATAATATCGCATCCCTGACGATCGTCAGGGATGCGATATTGTAAATCCCTCGTTTTTCTCTTGGAGTAATAAAAATCCCGTTCGCCTGGCGGCGAACGGGTACGGTAATCGGACGTCTCACTGCCTCAAAAAAGAACGTTCTCCGGCCCGAGAGAAAAATGATGCCACCCCGGCATTATGGTTATTATGTTTTCTTGGGAATAGACCCTGATGCCCCTATGGCATCTCAGCTTCACGCACTCCTCGCAAAACCAACCCTCCGCCTCTTCGGCACTCCCACGACCGGCTCTGAAACGATGACGCTCCACCACGGACTCTCCAAGGCAGCATACGCAACTGTCTTCGTCCATGAACGATCTCCTTTATGATCATAGATACGGAGAACAAAACAGCTCCCGCGATAGTGCGGGAGCTGGTGCCAATCGCGCTTTATATTCCTATCACCAAGAGAATAAAGCAAAACTCGCATCAGACCCCGCACGGACTGTCCGACATGCGCAACACATCAACACAAGATTTTCAGCGGTTTTGCCTGACATGCCCCCATAATAGCAAGGGATGGATAGATGTCAATGCCTGGCGCCACCGTGCGCCCAAAGTCGGGAGTGGCATCATAAACCCGCATCCGGAGGAAAATAAAAACCGGTGGCGTGCCTATAATGCGCACGCCACCGGCAATTTTCCCCGGCTATGCAGCGACAATGGGAAGTATACCTAAGACTCGTTGTTTGTCACGGATTACCGCATCGCTCATGATGACAAACTCAGCTCCAGCATAAACGATTCTTGCGCCGCACAGCATGGCGCTCTGGTCACGAAGGCGTTCCTCCGTCATGCCTATATCCATAGGGTTGATCGGTGTTCCCGGGTATGTCTGCCCCCTCATCCGTATGAAGAATCGCATGACAATCCTTTCTCTATTTCAATGTGCATAACTTTGTGTCCATCTATACTAGATACGGACACACAAAAAACTCCCGCACGACGAGTGCGGGAGTTTTGGAATATTTCTTGCGGATCCTTTTATCTCATAAGACTCATTCCAAAACCCCCGCTCAAAGCAGGCATCATCATACCCATCATCATATTCATCCCCAAGGGGCTGTGGAACACAAGATTTTGCATACCTTTTGCCATTATACATATGGGGCTTTTGGTGTCAAGGAGTTGTTTGGGGAAGAAAATAGGGCGCGGTCCGTTCTGTCCGCTTGCTCTGTAATAAAAACGGCGCGCCCATCATGATGACGGCGCGCCTGATACGATACCGATACTGTGGTTATTTTTTGATACTTTTCCATTTGGAAAGCAAATCTCCTGGCAGTGAGATTTTAATTTCCCCCGTATCAAACCTTCGTCTAAGCTCCCGCTCTACTTTATCCTTCTCACTACCGGAATATTGTTTGTATGCCTGGACAAGTCTTTGAGCAGGTTGACTGCGCAATGATTTTAATACTGCCATGTCTTCTCTCCCTTGGAGATACAGATTGTAAAAGACCCGCTGTGTTTCCGGACCCTACGGGCTTTAGACCCGCAGGTGCCCATAAAAAATCCGGCCTTCCCTTTGCGGGGAAGGCCGGACGTATGCGCAATATCTGTTCACTATCTCATACGCGCCGCCGCCTTCCCCTGGTAAGGAGACCAAGAAGTATACCCAAAAGCAGTCCCTGCCGGAGGCCGGACACATGTTTATTGATTTGGGATGGCGTATATGACATACCCTGTGCGGATACTACGCGGACGCAGAGTTTTTGTCAACGCCCGGGGCGGGGGAGTGGCGGCTCTGCTTGAGTGTCTCTATGTCGCGGAGCAGGATCCCCAGATCCCGCTCTATTTTTTCTATCGCCTTGCGCGTGCCTGTCTCCATAACCGTCTCCTGCTCGTCCTTTTCCTGTATTTTGTCAATGTCGCCCGATATCTCCTCCACATCCTCGGATATCTCGTCCACATCCGTCTCAATTTCTTTGACGTCTTCCTGGATCTCCTCAATGTCTTCCTCCACCTCTTCCAGACTGCGGGTGTTGCGGTTGACGGTCATCTGTATGAATATCGCCAGATAAATCGCCTCCAGCGACACAGCGGTCGTGAGTATCAGCAATACGGTATTGAGGGGCGCGCCCGCAAGCACGAAGAAAAAGCATGCGATGAATACAATCGTATGCGCCACAAGCGAGTCCGTGGTGCCGATCCACTCGGTGGTGCGCACGGATGCGTTTTCAATTCTGCTTTTTCGGACCATATACGGGGAGTATGCCATATAAAAATTGTCTGCGCAATGTTTATGGGAATAAAAAACGGCCGGTCCATCATAAAGATGGCCGGCCGGTCTGCGCTTGCGTCCCGATCAAGAGTCGGCCATGGCCATCTCGGCCGTAGCTATTTTTTCATGAATGGATGGCAGTATGGTCTCTCTAAGGCACAGGAGCATTTTCTCCTGCACATAGGTTAGGTTTTTCATAACCTCTAGCGCATGGATTTGTCTCAAGCACTCCTCCCGCGCCTTGATCCATTTTCGGTACTCTCTACCTTCATCGTCCAAAAAATCAGGTCTCATAACTGGCTCCTCGTTCGTCGCATCATGGGCGACAGGCACCATGTGCCGTCATCGTCCACGGGATCACCCACTTCTTCCTCTGAAACGTTGTGGGCCTTCTTTTCCACCCATACATCGCGCGTTTTTGGGTCATACTCAAACTCCACCTCGTCCCCGTAAAAAAAAGGTGAGACGGGATGGGATGAGTGCGGCGCCATGCACGACGACCCCCCCTCTAATATCGCGAAAAGAAAGAGGTTTCCATCCTTGAGACGTACTTTGTTGTCGGTGACAAAAGAAATCCTCTCGTACAGGCCGCCAACAAGACAGCAGTGCCGGTCTTTGCCGTGGGAAAAATCTCCCTCGGGCGTACATTTGCCAAGATATACTCGCATGCTATTCCCTTTTCAATGAGCGGTTTTACATTCCCTTTCTGGGACAAACGCGGAAAAAAGTTTTCCGGCGCTTGATGCAAAAGGTAATGCGCGTATGGCTCCGCAAAATGACCGACAAAAAACTCCTCGCGGTGGAGGAGTCAGTGAGTTTCTTTGTCTTTTTCGTCTGCTATCTTAGCGCATATGACGAAACTCCCAACTCCTGTTGGATGATATGCTTGACAGCGACAATAATACGGATCTTCGCGTGCGACATAACAGGGAACAGGATATCAAAATCGCCTCTACAATGTCAAGAGCGCCCGCTTGTGGAAAACTTCGGAGACATGAGGCGGATGATGATACCGCGCGGGGCAAAGCCCAGCGCAAATCTTATCATGCCATCGCTTGCCCGGCAATAAAAATCAGGGTGGCGCATAGCGCCACCCTGTAGATCGTGGGAAATTAACTCCATCTCCACCCATATAAGCTGGGTGGTTGGGCGGGCGCTGTCGCAAGAATCTCTTCACTCCTTTTCTGATCCAAAAATGAAGTCAGAAAAGGTATTTCAGCCGTAGATACAAGCCGAAATCCACCGAATGTGGTCAAGGTATGGATATCGTGATCCACATCCTGCAGAACAGGAACCAAGCCGACTTTGTACGGATCGCCCCCTGTATAGGTAATCTGCGCGAGGACATCCTGAAATGAATAGCACTGGACCGACCGTATTGAGGGATGCGCTTTGGTTATCACCCCAACGATGTGTTTGCTTCTCCGGCCAAAATACATAATCTGCATACTCCAAATCCTTTCTCTGCTACAGACCGCCGTCTTCCAAGGGAAATATTTTCATAGTTCCCGCGGCATCCTGAACTGTAATCCTGACTTCGTGGGCGCATCTGCCCACGGAAGATGTAAATCCGGAAAAACTACCAGGCCCATCCTCGGCAATTCCCCAGACTTCCACTTCCACAGGCGGGGCGTTGATTTTTATAATGAGTGCGCCCCTGGATTTTATCACCAGACGTACGACTCCTACTGACAGCCCGTCCGGCAAGGCGATATCCTGCAGAAGAGGGACGGGTGTGGTGATGGGAGATTGTTGCCCCATATGACGACTGTGACCTCCTATTTAGTTGTCAACGAGCACGCTCCGGGCGGGTACCATTTATCCGCCGGCGCCGTATCCCCGATAATCATCGGGGATAGGCGTCGGGGGATAAGAAAAAACTCCCCACAGAGGAGGAGCCGGTCAGCCGTTTTGCCTTTATGCTACATCATGCGTCAAAACCGCCGGCTCCCTTTAGTGCGGGTAAAGAAATAAAATCCGAAGAAATAAGCAGTGCCGCGTGTGGGATTCATACCGTACGGAATTATGGTATCAGGGGGCCCCGTATCCTGTCAACCCCGTGTCCTGCCGCCCGGCCGGACATACCGACTTGGGGTGGATGCGCCGGGTTTACCGACTATTGACGAAATCCACCCTATCGGACACAATGCGCATAATTATTAACGCCCTAACTTTCTATAAACGGTATGGATAACTTCAAAAAAGTTGCCAATGTGACCACAGGCATCGTATTTATCGTCGCATTTCTGCTGGGATACGGCACGTCGTCCCGGATCGTCAATCGCGACCGCACAATAGCGCCAGAATCAAAAGAAGCGGCGCAGTCGGCCACCGGTAAAGAACCGTCCCCCGCGGAGACCATACTGGCGCCCGTGGCGGACGAGGCCGACAGCATCAGGGCGGACGACCAGCCCGCGGGAGGCGAGGCGTCCGTGACGGTAAGCACGCAAAAGGGCGCGTGGGTCGCGATACACGAAGATACGGAGGGCAAACCGGGCGCTATTTTGGGAGCGCAATTTTTTGCCGCGGGTCAGCATACGCGCGCCGTGACTCTCCTGCGCGCCACCGAGGCGGGCAAGAAATACTATGCCATGATGCACTCGGACGACGGCGATCGTGTGTTTGACCATACCGCCGATATGCCGCTCAAAAACGCGGCGGGTGAGATCGTTATGCACGCCTTTATGGCGACCGAGGGCCCCGCGGCGCAGTAGTCCGATAGTCAGAGTTCCTGGTGGTGTATCAAATCAATCCCGCCGGAGCGGGATTGATTTGATATTGAGGGCATACGCCAGAATCATGTATGATCGGGGACATGATCCATACTGCCACTATGACGCCATCGGCCTTCAAATCGCTTATCAGGCGGCATTATCGCCGCCACGGGCGCAATCTGCCGTGGCGGCGCACGCGGGACCCCTATGAAATACTGGTCTCCGAGATCATGCTCCAGCAGACGCAGGTGGCGCGCGTGGAGGGGTATTATGCGAATTTTCTCGCGCGATTTCCCGATATCGGCGCGCTTGCCCGGGCATCTCTGGCGGATGTCTTGTCGTCGTGGCAGGGGCTCGGCTACAATCACCGCGCGTTGTATCTCCGGCGCGCGGCGCGGGAGATCGTCATGCGGCACGGCGGCGCTGTGCCGCATGATCCTGTGGAGCTGGCGCGACTGCCGGGTATCGGCCCCAATACCGCGGGCGCCATTGCCGCGTTTGCTTTCAATGCGCCCACGGTCTTTATAGAGACCAATATCCGGCGCGTATATCTGCATTTTTTCTTTGCGCGCCGCCGCCGTGTGCCCGATGCGGCGCTCATGCCGCTCATAGGCCGAACCCTGGACCGCAAAAACCCCCGCGAGTGGTATTATGCTCTCATGGATTATGGCGCCATGCTCGGTGCCGTGCGGAAAGGCGGGGAAAACCCAAACCGCCGGAGCAGGCGCTATATCCGCCAGACCCGTTTTGAAGGATCGGACAGGCAGGTGCGCGCGGCAATAATCAAACTTCTTCTCAAAGAAAAATCACTGGCGGCAAAGAAGATCGCGGGACAACTCGCCGAACCGCCGGATCGCATACGAAAAATAACCGCATCGCTCATCCGCGACGGCTTGATCAAAAAATCCGGCGCGGATATCGGTATCGCATAACTATGTTTCGGATACTCAAAAAAGACGCGGGGTCCCGCGCGCGGGCGGGGGTGATAGAGACGCCGCACGGCATTGTGGAGACGCCGGCGTATGTGGTTGTCGGCACGCACGCCAAAGTCCGCACGCTCACGGCGGCGGATCTGCGCGCCACGGGCGCGCAGATCGTCATCGCCAACACATATCATCTCTGGCGCACGCTGGGCGAGAAAGGGCTGGCGGCGTTTCCGGGCCTCCATGCGGCGATGGGGTGGGACCGCGCCATCATGACTGATTCGGGAGGATTTCAGGTCTTCAGTATGGGGATTGCGCGCGAACACGGCACGGGCAAAGTCGCCCCGCCGGAGAAAGAAACCCCGGTCAGCGAGTATGCCGATATACTGGACAATATCGGCGCGGCGGACGCAGGTACGACGCAACAACAGGGGATCGTGAGAGTAACGGACGACGGGGCCGTATTTACGGACGGCGGCGTCCGGTACTGGCTGGATGCCGAAAAATCCATCCGCATCCAGCAACAATTAGGCGCGGATATCATTATCGCTTTTGACGAGCCGACGTCTCCCCGCCATGACTACGCGTATACCAAAGAGTCTCTCATCCGTACGCACGCATGGGCACTCCGCTCGCTCAAAGCAAAGACAAGCAATCAACTGCTCTACGGCGTCGTGCAAGGCGGATCGCACGAAGATCTGCGAAAACAAAGCGCGCGGTTTATCGCCTCTCTGCCGTTTGACGGCATCGCCATCGGCGGCTCATACAGCAATTCGTTTGGGAGTACGCGCGAGCGCACAATCCAGGAACTTGAATGGAGTGTGCCGCATCTGCCGGAAGACAGGCCGCGGCATCTTTTGGGCATAGGCCTGGTGGAGGACATATACGCCGGTGTCGCCGCGGGGATAGACACGTTTGATTGTGTCGTGCCTACGCGCGAGGCGCGCCACGGGTCGTTGTGGACCAGCCGGGGCCGTATAGATATCAAGCGAAGCATATACCGTGATGATACATCGGTACCGGACACGGGATGCGGCTGTATCGTCTGCGCGCGGATGAAGACAAAAAAAGGCCTTTTGCACGCTCTGTTCAAATCCCGAAATCCCGAGGCGGGCCGCCTGGCTACTATACACAATATATCGTTTTTTCAGGACCTCGTATCCCGCATACGCGCCTCCATCCTGGCGGGGCGTTTTGCCGAAGAAAGACACCTCGTCATGGAAGGACGCGCCGGACGCTAGCGCGACGGCGTATGCGCATGGTTTTCTATTGCAAAAACAGCACAGATACGCTATGATGACGGGCGTTGTTGCGCTATGCCCCATATTGAAATCGCGGCCGAAAAACTGACAAGCATCCTGGGATTGCCGGTAACCAACGCCCTGCTGACCAGCTGGGTCGTGGTGGCTCTCCTGGTCGGTGCCGCTCTCCTCCTGCGGCGCGGGACATCCGTCATCCCCGGGGGCCTGCAAAATGTCGCGGAGTTTTTTATGGAGAGTTTTCTCACGCTCATGGAGGGCGTGCTCGGATCGCGGGAGGCGGCGGAAAGATATTTCCCCGTCGTCGGTACGGTCTTTCTTTTTATTCTCACGTCCAACTGGTTGGGTATCATGCCAGGCGTCGGTTCCGTGGGATTCTATGAGCATATCGCGGGGGGTGGGGAGAAATTCGTGCCTTTTTTCCGCTCCGCGGCCAGCGATCTGAACGTTACCCTGGCTTTGGCCACCATCACCGTACTGCTCATCCATATCATGGCGGTGAGCGCTATCGGCATCAAATCCCACGCGGGGAAATTTTTCTCTTTCAAAGGGCCGATTGAATTTTTTGTGGGCATACTTGAATTAGTATCGGAATTTGCTAAGATAATCTCGTTCTCGTTCCGGCTGTTCGGCAATATATTCGCGGGCGAGGTCCTGCTTATCATTACGGGGTTTCTGGCGCCGTACGGGGCGCCCATACCTTTTCTGATGCTGGAGATTTTTGTGGGATTCGTCCAGGCGCTCGTCTTTGCCATGCTGACGGTCGTATTTATCAGCATCGCGGTGAGCCATCATGACTCGCCGGAGCATGCTCACCATTAAAATGTGATAATCGGTTATTAATAATTTATAACATTTATTTATTATATGAGTCCGGAAACAGTAAAGTTGCTCGCGACCGCAGGCGCCATCGTCGGCGGCACCGCCATCCCCGCGGCGGCCATAGCGCTCATCGGAGTCAAGGGTCTGGATGCCATCGGTCGCAATCCCGAGGCCGCGGCCAAAGTGCAGACGGCCATGATTCTGGCGATTGCGTTTGCCGAGGCCATCGCGATTTACGCGCTTGTCGTGGCTTTGGTGATCAAATTCGTCTGACGCGCGTAATCTACCGCGATCACAGGTACATATAATGGGGGAACTGATCACTCATTTCGGCATTGACGGACGGCTCTTGCTCGCACAGGCCGTGAACTTTTTCGTCCTGCTCGCCGTGCTCTGGAAATTCGCGTACCGTCCGATTCTGGAGGTATTCCGCGCGCGGCGCGAGACGATCGCCCGCGGGCTTGCGGATGCCCGATCCGCGGGTGAGCATCTGGCCAAAGTGGAGAAAATCGGCGAGGAGCGCCTGGTTTCGGCGCGCGCCGAGGCGCTCGGCATTATAAGCCAGGCCGAGGCGACGGGCAGGCAGAGAAAAGAAGAGGCGCTGGCGGACGCCGCGCGCAAGGGCGAGGCCGTACTGGCTGATGCGCGCAGAGCCGCCGGTGAGGAGCGCGCCAGGGCGCAGGAGACGCTGTATGCCGGGGCCGAGGATCTCGTGCGTGAGGGTATCGCCAGAGTGCTGGGACACCTGCCCCCCGAGGCCCGCGACGGCGATCTGATACGCCGTGCCGTGAGCGAGTTGCGCGCCGCGGGCGCGCACAAAATAAAAGCATGAACCTGCCCGTATGAAATACACTCCCTCACAATATGCGGCCGCCCTCACGGATGCCCTGGAATCCGCGGCGCCGGAGGCGCGGAGGGATATTCTGCGGCGATTTATGCGCATTCTCGCGCGCAACAAAGATACGCGCCGCCTGGGAGCCATCCTCCGGCAGGTGGCGCGCCGGTCTCTGGCCGCGCGCGGACTGCGCAAGGTATCGGTAACGTCGGCCTCGCCCCTGCCGCCGCGTACCAAAAAAGATATAGAAGCGGCGCTCGGTACCGGCGCTCTCTGGGAGGAGGCGGTAGATCCGGCGATACTCGGCGGCGTCCGTATTCTCGTAGACGACGAGCTTTTAATTGATGCCACGGCCCGCCGCCGTCTGGACCGCATGTTTGCCGGCAGGCAGTACTCATAAGCCCGCGCGCATGCCATGCTGAACGGAGCGAAGCATCTCATATTATGCGATCCGGTAAAAGGATTCTCCGCCGCGTTCGGGATGACAATCGGGATGACAAAAAAAATTTATGAAAGACACCATTATCACCCATCTCAAAAAAGAAATAGAAGGGTTTGCCGCCGAAGTAAAAGCCGAAAAAATAGGACACGTCCTGGAAGTGGGCGACGGCATCGCCAGGGTCTACGGTCTTGCGGGCGTCTCCTCTCAGGAGATGCTGGAGTTTGAGACGGACGGCGGTATCGTGCAGGGTATCGCATTCAATCTGGAAGAAGATGCGGTGGGCGCGATACTGCTGGGCGATCACACGCGGGTCCGCGAAGGCGGCACGGTGCGCCAGACCGGAAGAGTGCTGTCAGTGCGGGCCGGGGACGAACTTATCGGGCGCGTCATTGATCCGCTGGGCGCGCCGCAGGACGGCCGCGGGCCGATATTCAAAAGCGATACCGATGGCGTATTTTTCCCGGTGGAGAGACCCGCGCCGTCTGTCACCGCGCGCGAGCCCGTCGGCGTGCCTTTGCACACCGGCATCAAGACCATTGACGCCATGATCCCCATCGGCCGCGGCCAGCGCGAGCTCATCATCGGCGACCGCCAGATCGGCAAGACATCCATCGTCATTGACACCATCATCAATCAGGCGCGCGATACCCGCCATCCGACCCCCGTATGCATCTATGTGGCTATCGGGCAGAAAGAATCCAAGACCGCCAAAATCGTGGCGGAGCTCAAGGCCGCGGGCGCCATGGCGTATACCATCGTCGTGTCTGCTCCCGCGTCCGCGCCGTCCCCGCTCTGGTATCTGGCGCCGTACAGCGCCACCGCCATCGGCGAATACTTCATGCACCAGGGGCGCGACGCGCTGGTGATCTATGATGACCTGTCCAAACACGCGTGGGCGTATCGCGAGATATCGCTTCTCCTTCGCCGCCCGCCGGGGCGCGAGGCGTATCCGGGCGACATATTCTATCTCCACTCGCGCCTGCTGGAGCGGGCCGCGCGTCTCAACAAAGAGCACGGCGGGGGATCGCTCACGGCACTTCCCATCATTGAGACACAGCTGGGCGACGTATCGGCGTATATACCCACCAATGTCATATCTATCACCGACGGCCAGATATATCTGGAGCCGGAACTTTTCTATCAGGGTATCCGCCCCGCCGTCAACGCCGGACTTTCCGTCTCGCGCGTGGGATCGGCGGCGCAAACCAAAGCCATGAAAAAAGTGGCGGGGCGCATACGTCTGGAACTCGCGCAGTTCCGCGAGCTCGCCGCGTTTGCCCAGTTTGCGTCCGAGCTGGACGAATCCACGCGCAAGCGCATAGAGCGCGGGCGCGTCCTCACGGAACTGCTCAAACAGCCCGAGCGCGAGCCCCTGCCTTTTGAGCGGCAGGTGGTGCTCATGTACGCGGGCACCGGCGGGTATTTTGACGACGTGCCGGTGGCGGAGATAGCCCGCACCGCCGCGGAGCTCCTGGACTATCTGGAGAAAATGCACCGCGACATTACGCTGGACACAATCAAATCCTCCGGCGAGTTGAGCAAAGACACCGAGGAGGCATTGAGAAAGGCAATCGGGGAGTTTAAGAAAACGTTATAACGATGCGCATTGGAATCATTGGGAGTATGCAGTTTAGTGAAAAGATGCTTGATTTTCAATCCGAGTTGAAAAAACGCGGGCACGATGCTTTTGTGACGAAGTTTGCGCAACCGATGGTCGGCAAAACCGATGAAGAGAAAGAGATAATGAAACTTGACCAAAAATACCATCAAGACGCTATTCGTGAATTTTGGCATCAAATGCAGGGCGCAAATGCGGTGCTGGTGCTGAACTACGACAAACATGGCGTGAAGAATTACATCGGCGGCAATACGCTTATGGAAATAGGATTCGCGCATGTACTTAACCAGAAAATCTTTCTGTTGCATCCAGTTCCTGATATTTCGTATTACAGAACCGAGATTGAGGCGGTACGGCCCATAATTCTTAATGGCGATCTTTCGTTGATTGCATGAATTAAAAACCAAAAAGTCCCGCTGGTGCGGGACTCTCTGTGCCTAAACAAACGCAATATTCAGGACTCGGTAATCTGATCTGGAGTATAGCAAGCACAGAAGTGATTGTCAAGAGCTGGTGTGGATAACTCCAGAAGCAAGCCGGCGGAGGGAGTCGCACCCTCAAGGCATGGATTACCGAGTCCTGCCTTGCGCTTGCCACCGGCTTGCATATCAATTGTAGCACGATATATGGCCTCCACGAAAGCAATCAAACAGAGAATAAAATCTGTCAAAAACACCAGCCAGATCACCAAGGCGATGGAGGTGGTGTCGGCGACCAAGATGCGCAAATCACAGGCGTATGCGCTCTCGGCACGGCCGTATGCGCTGGCCTCGCTGGAGATGATGCAAAATCTCCTCGCGCGTACCCCTGCCGCTCTCATGCCCCCTATTTTGTCTCCGCGCGGGGTAAAAATGTCCTGCCTGCTTGTGGTAACCTCGGACAAAGGCCTTGCCGGAGCGTTCAATGGCAACGTGCTGAAAAAAGCCGAGGCAAAACTTGCCGAGATCAGCCGCGCGGAAACCCCCTTTGTCATCATGACCGTCGGCAAAAAAGCAAAAGAACATTTTGAAAAACACGGCGCGCCCGTGGCGCGCAGTTTCTGGGGATACGGCGACTATTCCACGCTCGCCGAGACAAGTGAAGTCGCCGACGCGCTTGTGGCGGGCTTTGCGGACGGCTCGTGGGACGAGGCATGGGCGGTCTATATGAATTTCCGCAGTACGCTGGCGCAGGAGACGGCGGTCAAGAAAATCCTCCCTGCGACCGAAGCCGGGCTTGAGGATGCCGTGCGCGGCATCCTGCCCGAGCGCGGGCGGTTTGCCGTTCCGGACGAAAAGCCGCGCGGGAAAACCCCGCCGTACCGGTATGAATACAAGTTTGAACCGTCGGCGGGGCTGATCCTCTCCGCGCTCGTGCCGCAGTTGATAAAAATGCATATTCATCATATCATTCTGGAGTCCAACGCCTCCGAGCATTCGGCCCGGATGGTCGCCATGAAAAGCGCTTCGGACAACGCGCGAGAACTGATCACTGATCTGACCCTGCTGTACAACAACGCGCGGCAGGCGGGCATCACGCGCGAGCTTACCGAGATCACGGCGGGCCGCGAAGCGCTGGAAAATTAATCTCTCCGTATTCACCATATGCAGAAAGGAACAATCGTACAGATCATAGGACCCGTCGTGGACGTTGAATTTACCGGAGACAAACCGCCGGAAGTTTATCATGCCCTCACCATCATGCGCGACGATAAAACCGCCGTGGTATGCGAGGTCGCGCGTCATCTGGGATCCGGTCGCGTCCGGGCAGTCGCGCTCTCGTCCACGGACGGACTGCGCCGCGGCATGGAGGCACAGGACACCGGTGCGCAAATATCGGTGCCCGTGGGCAAAGAAACCGTCGGCCGCCTTTTCAATGTACTGGGCGACCCGATTGACCGGCCGGAGGACAAATCTTTCGGTATCCGCTGGCCCATCCATCGCGCGGCGCCGGCATTTACCGAGCAGTCCACCAAAACCGAAATATTTGAAACGGGTATCAAAGTCATTGATCTTCTGGCACCCTTCATTCGCGGCGGCAAAGTGGGCCTCTTCGGGGGTGCGGGGGTGGGCAAGACGGTTCTCCTCAAGGAACTCATCCGCAACGTCGCGGAAGAATCCGGCGGCGTATCCGTATTTGCCGGAGTGGGAGAGCGCACCCGCGAGGGCAATGACCTCCTGCTGGAGATGCGCGAGTCGGGTGTTGCCGACAAGGCTGTGCTGGTCTTCGGCCAGATGAACGAGGTGCCCGGGGCGCGCCTGCGGACCCCGCTGACCGCGCTTACCATGGCCGAGTATTTCCGCGACGAAGAAGCAAAAGATGTCCTGCTGTTTATAGATAATATATTCCGTTTTTCCCAGGCGGGATCGGAAGTATCCGCGCTCCTTGGGCGTATGCCGTCCGCGGTGGGATACCAGCCCACGCTCGCGTCCGAAATGGGCGAATTGCAGGAGCGCATCACGTCCACCACGCGCGGGTCCATTACGTCGGTACAGGCGATCTACGTACCCGCCGACGACATCACCGATCCGGCGCCGGCGACGACGTTCGGGCATCTGGACTCCACGATCGTGCTTTCCCGCGCGCTCACGGAGCTGGGCATTTATCCCGCGGTGGATCCGCTCGGCTCCACATCCGCCGCGCTGGACCCGCGCATCGTTGGCGAGGAACATTATACCGTGGCGCGGGGCGTCCAGCGCACGCTCCAGCGCTACGCCGAATTGCAGGACATCATCAATATCCTGGGAATGGAAGAATTGTCGGAGGAAGACAAGACGACGGTGTATCGCGCGCGCAAAATCCAGCGGTTTTTATCACAGACATTTTTCGTCGCCGAGACGTTTACCGGACTGTCCGGTAAATACGTCCGGCGCGAAGACACCATACGGGGCTTCAAAGAAATCCTGGAGGGCAGACACGACGATAAGCCCGAAGACGCGTTTTATATGAAAGGCGGGATTGAGGAGGTATCCGTGTAGCAGGGCCGCGGCAGGCGGTGGCGGGACCTTTATTTTGCCCGTTTTATTTCCCATGCATATAGCCATACACTCCATCCAGTCAACCCTCTTTGAGGGCGATGCGGAGAAACTCATCTGCGAGACACCGATGGGCCGGACGACCGTGCTGGATCATCACCTGCCCATCATCTCGCAGATAGACGGCCCCGCGGTTTTCGTCATCGGCGGGGACGGCACGCAGACGCGGGTCCCTCTTGCGGGGGGATTTATGGAGGTGCGCCCGGGAAGCGATGTTGTAATACTCGCCCGATGACGCGCGCTTTTCTGCATCCGGCGCCGACGCGTGTGGACATGACTTGCACAAAGCCCGCCGTCGGGATATAACATGCCGAGTACATTATCCGCATAATTTTTGTCCTATGGAGCCGAACCCCATGCGCAGTCAGTATGTCTTTGAATATACCGTGCCCGCGGACATGTCCCACTACAAAGCCGATGCGTTTGTCGTCTGGTGTTTTGATGACAGATTCCGCGAGGGTGAGATGGCATTTCTCGCTCACCTGGGGATCGGCCACCGCGACCCCGAATCGCCCGCCGGGGGCGCTAAAATATTCTTTGAACCGGAGCAGGAGGGCGACAGGGATTTTATGCGCCGCGAGCTGGAAAAATCCATCCGTCTCCACGGGACGGAGGAGGTGTGGCTGTTTACGCACCATGATTGCGGAGCATGCGGCGGGTTTGCGCGGTTCGGGCAGGATCGCGACTGGGAGATATCCTGGCACAAACAGGGGCACCGCAATGCCCGCGAGGTCGTGCAGAAGTATTTTCCCCAGATCAAGAAAGTCAGGACATTTTTCGCGGACGATCGCGGCATCATAGAGACGACGGAGATGTAGTCGTCTATCATCCGCGTATATCACCGCACGCGACAGACGCTCGACGGCGATCTCGTGTGCGGTTTTTTGTTTTCATGGTATGATAGTCCGCATGCGGATACATTTCATCGGGATCGGGGGCATCGGGGTATCGGCTCTCGTCAGATACTATCTTGCCATCGGAGCGCAGGTGTCGGGCTCCGATCTTGCCGCTTCCGAAATCACGCAGGATCTGGCGGCCCGCGGCGTGCGTATCGTCGTGGGCAAGCATTCCGCATTCAATATCCCGCGCGATGCGGATCGGGTCATCCGCACGGCCGCCGTGCCCAAGACCAACCCCGAATTGCGCGAGGCGCATCGCCGCAAAATACCCGTTCAGACGTATGCCGAGGCGCTGGGGGATCTGACGCGACACTACCGCACCGTTACCGTATCCGGCAGTCACGGCAAGAGCACCACGACCGCCATGACAGCTCTCGTCCTGGAGGATGGCTGGTGCGATCCCACGGTTATCATCGGCACCAAAATGGCCGAGTACGGGAATTCCAATTTCCGCCACGGCAGGGGAGGATATCTCGTCCTGGAAGCCGACGAATGGAACAAATCGTTTCTCAACTACTCGCCTTTTATCGCCGTCTTGACCAACATAGACGCCGAGCACCTGGATACGTACAAGACCGTGGGGGCCGTGGAAAAAGCGTTTGCCTCGTATCTGGCGAAAGTCCCCGCGGATGGCGCCATGATCGCCAACGCCGATGACGAACGCACGCGGCGCGTCGCCCGCGCGTTCGGCCGCCGCGTTACCTGGTACTCGCGCGCGTCGGCCGACGGACGGGCGCTTGCAAAGATCCTCCATGTGCCCGGCCACCACAATCTCTCCAACGCTCTGGCGGCGCAGGCGGCCGGGAGAGCACTGGGTATCCCCGAGGCGGCTATCCTGCGGGCGCTTGCGCGGTTTCGCGGCACATGGCGGCGTTTTGAATTCAAAGGCATGTTCAACGACGGGTTTTTGTTCAGCGACTACGGCCATCATCCGCGCGAGATAGCCGCCACTCTTCAGGCCGCGCGCGAGCGCTTTCCCATGCGCCGCATCTGGTGCGTTTTTCAACCCCACCAGCACCAGCGTCTGCGGTATTTGTGGGATGATTTTTTGATGGCTTTTGATCTGGCGGACAGAACATGCCTCCTGCCGGTCTACGATGTCGCCGGGCGCGAGACCGCGGCCGCCAAAAATGCCGTAAATTCGGAGAAACTCGCCGGGGAGCTCTCGTCCCGCGGCAAGCGCGTATCCTATGCGGAATCCTTTGATGCGGCGGCGGCGCTTCTGCGCGGGGAGGTGCGCGCCGGAGACGCCATCGTGGTAATGGGCGCGGGCGATATCTATCGCCTTGCCGATACGCTGGCGGCGGGAAGTTGACGCGCGTTTTCATTTTGGCATATCATGGACGGGTATATGAGATCCGCCAGACAACACTACCAGAAATGGGGGCTTGCGATTGTCTCTTTTTTTGTTTTGGGGGCCAGTTTCTGGCTGGGCACCCTGTACGGCTACGCCCACCGCCCCGCGGCAGAGCGGGTACTGGGCGTCACAAGCCAGAAAACCCCTGAACATCTCAAGGACGTTGATTTCAGTCTGTTCTGGGAGGCATGGGCCAATCTGGAAGAAAAATATGTTGACCGGGCGAAAATAGACCGGCAGAAGATGGTGTACGGCGCCATATCGGGGCTTGCGCAGTCGCTCAAAGACCCGTACACCCAGTTTTTCCCGCCCGCCGAGTCCAAGCAATTCCAGGAAGACATCAAAGGATCATTCGGAGGCATCGGCGCCGAAATAGGCATCCGCAAAGGCGTGCTCACTGTCATAGCGCCTCTCAAAGACAATCCCGCGGAGCGCGCGGGGATCAGAGCCGCGGACAGCATCGTCAAGATCAACGACACCCCGACCGCCGATCTCACGCTGGAGGAGGCGGTGCGCATGATCCGGGGCGAGGTGGGCACGAATGTAAGACTTATGATCTTCCGTGAAGGCATGTCCAAGCCCAAAGAGTACATAATCACGCGCGCCGTCATCAAAGTCGTCGTCCTCACGACGGAGAAGCGGCCCAACGGCGTTTTTGTCATCAAACTCAACGAGTTTACCGAAAACGCCGCATCGGAATTCAGAAAGGCGATGCAGGAGTTTGCGGACAGCCGGTCGCAGAAACTTGTGCTGGATCTGCGCAACAACCCGGGTGGGTATCTCACCGTCGCGGTGGATATCGCCAGCTGGTTTGCGCCCGCCGGCGAGGTCATCGCGCGCGAGCACTACGCCGACGGCAAAGAAGACGTTTATCGCTCCGGAGGCTACCGCCTCCTGGAACGGGTGCCCACAGTGGTGCTGGTCAACGAGGGTTCCGCGTCCGCATCCGAGATTGTCGCCGGAGCTCTGCGCGATCTGCGCGGCATCAAGTTGGTCGGCGCCAAGACATTCGGCAAAGGATCGGTGCAGGAAGTCGTGGATATGTCCCGCCAGTCATCCATGAAGATCACCATCGCCAAGTGGCTGACGCCCAACGGCACGGAAATCAACGGCAAGGGACTGGAACCGGATATAAAAGTAGAGATATCCGAGACGCCACCCAAAGATGCGGAGGGCAAGGACCCCGTGATGGAAAAAGGGATAGAGACGCTGAATGCACAGATGGCCCGTTAATCGTATTCTGATAAGATTATCCCTGGGCGGTATATAGCAGTGCGTATGAAAGTCATTCTTTTGCAGGATATTCCCTCGCTGGGGCGCAAATCCGATGTCAAAGACGTCAGTGACGGCTACGCGCGCAATTTTCTCCTCCCGCGGCGCATGGCCGCACCCGCGACTGATGCGGCGCTCGGCGCCATATCGGCGGACAAATCCCGCCGCGAGCGTGAACGGGCCGCGGAGATCGCTATCTACACCTCGCTGGTGGAGCGCCTGCGCGGTATGACGCTCATCCTGAAAACCAAAGTCGGCGAAAAAGGCAAAGCATTCGGCGCCATCACCCCCACCAAAATCCGCGACGCGCTCAAAAAAGAGGGCATCGCCGTGGAAAAAGAATGGCTTGTCGCGGGCGAGCCCATAAAGACGACGGGAGAACACGCCGTCGCCGTACGCTTTCCCCACGATATCGCGGGCAAGATAAAAGTAATGGTGCAGAGCGAATAATCCGTCTCATACTCACACTATCATGGCGACCAAATACATATTTATCGTCGGGGGAGTGATATCCAGCGTCGGCAAGGGGACGGCCACCGCGTCCATGGGGGCTCTGCTCAAATCGCGCGGATTCCGCGTTACTTCCATAAAAATAGACCCGTACCTCAATGTGGATGCCGGCACCATACGGCCGACCGAGCACGGCGAGGTATTTGTCACTGATGACGGCCTGGAGACGGATCAGGACCTGGGCATCTACGAGCGATTTTTGCACCAGGACGTTCCCAGCGCCAACTACATGACCACCGGATCGGTCTATCAGACCGTCATCCGGAAAGAGCGCAATCTGGAATACGACGGCGAGGACGTGCAGATCATTCCGCACATACCCGAAGAGATTATCCGGCGCATCAGAAAAGCCGCCGATCTGTCGCGGGCCGATTTTGTTTTCATAGAGATCGGCGGGACGGTGGGGGATTACGAGAATCTGGTATTTCTGGAGGCCGCGCGCATGATGCATCTGGCCGCCCCCAAAGACGTCCTGTTTGTTCTCGTGTCCTATCTGCCGATTCCCGCCATGGTGGGCGAGATGAAAACCAAACCGACCCAGCAGGCCGCCCGCGCTCTCAACCAGGCGGGTATCCACGCCGATATCATCATCGCGCGCGCCGAGGAGCCGCTGGACGGCAAGCGCAAGGAAAAGCTCTCGTTGTTCTGCAACGTATCTCCCGATCAGATCATATCCGCGCCCGATGCCAAATCGGTGTACGAAGTCCCGGTCAATTTTGAAAAAGACGGCATCACCGACGTCATCCTCCGGTTGTCCGGCCTCAAATCAAAGAAAAAAGACATCACGTCCTGGGAGGGTCTGGTACGGACCATTCAGACCGTTGAAACACCCGTCAAAATCGGTATCGTGGGCAAGTATTTCCAAACGGGGGATTTTACGCTCGCCGACTCGTATATCTCCGTTATTGAAGCGGTCAAGCACGCGGCATGGGCGCACAATCTCAAGCCCGACATCACCTGGCTCAACGCCGAGGCCTACGAGCAGGATAAAAAGAAACTCCGGGAACTGGAGCGCTACGATGGCATCATCGTGCCGGGAGGATTCGGGCCCCGCGGGGTGGAGGGGAAAATACTGGCTATACGCTACGCCCGCGAGCACGATATACCATATTTCGGCCTCTGCTACGGCATGCAGTTGGCCACCGTGGAGTTTGCGCGCCATGTCGCCGGCATGGCAGACGCTCATACGACCGAGGTCAATCCGCAGACATCGCACCCGGTCATCACTCCCATGGCCGAGCAGGAGCATCTGATGGAGGAAAAACACTACGGCGGCTCCATGCGCCTGGGCGCGTATCAGTGCGCGCTGACTCCCGATACTGTCAGTTTTGAGGCTTATAAGACGCGCATGATGGGGAAGACAAATATCATCAGCGAGCGGCACCGCCATCGCTATGAGTTCAACAATCTTTATCGCAAACAGCTGGAAGACAAGGGTCTGGTCGTCGCGGGTATCAATTCTGAGCGGAATCTGGTGGAGATCATAGAACTGAAAGGCCACCCCTTTTTCGTGGGAACCCAGTTTCACCCCGAGTTCAAATCGCGCCCGATTGATCCTCACCCCCTGTATATGGCGTTTATCGCGGCCGCCAAAAAGCGCGGCGCGGGCGGCAGAAAAACATAAAGCGCGGCACAATAAAAATCATCCCCTGGACGGGGATGATTTTTATTGACGAGCAGACAGACGGTACGCTCGCGGGGCGATTATGCGCCGGCCGCCTGCGACACTACATTGACGATCTTGATACTGCGGCGCGATCCGTCAAAGCGGATTTTCTGACGCGTTGCAAAGCGCACCAGTCCTTCGGAGACGGCGTACAGCGTATCGTCGCCGCCGCGTCTGATACCCGCCCCGGCCACAAAATTGGTTCCGCGCTGGCGCACCACGATGTCGCCGTTTTTGACGCGCTCGCCGTCGGATTTTTTGACTCCCAGATATTTGGGTTGCGAGTCGCGGCCGTATTTGGCCGCACCCGCGGATTTGGTATGTGCCATAGCGGTGTCGCTTACAAGAGCCCTGCGGCGGTGGATGTCGCCTCCGGCATGAGTACATGCCGATTCCCGTCTACACTACAGTCTCCGCACTCCAGGGGCAACGCGCCCCTGTAAGATCATGATGGAGTTGTGATACGATAGACGGACAGGATGCCTTTTGTGTATAACCCCCGTATGATATCTCAAACCATGGAAAAAGTCAAAACATGGTGCGTTGATGCCAAAAAAGACCTCTTTGTCGCGGCCTTTGTCTTTCTCACCGGTCTGGGCGGCTTTGGACTGGGCAGGCTTTCTGTTCTCTGGCCCGCCAAAGACCCGGTCGTCCTGATTGATGGCCCTGCCGGGAACCAAAACCCCAATACGGCAGGTATCACACCCGCCGCATCAACAGCCGATAGTGCGATCTCGCAGGGCCAGTATGTCGCCTCGCGGTCCGGATCATATTATTATCTCCCGTCGTGTCCGGGAGCCAAGCGCATCAAAGACGCCAACAAAGTCTGGCTCCGAAACCGGCAGGAGGCCGAGGGCAGGGGACTCAAACCCGCCGCCAACTGTCCGGGATTATAGTATCCTATTTCAGACGATCGTCTCAGATAGGATATTATAAGTAATCATACATCTTCTTCATCTGCGTCTTCGGGGCCTTTGACTTTCTTCATAGAGGCGGTGATCGTAGTGTATTCCTTTGCGATGGTGCGTGCCTCCTCCACCGCCATCCGCACATCCTCCGGCACCTCGTACAGGATTTTTTTCAGTTTTGCGGTATCCATCTCCAGCACATCCTCCCATTTGCCGAAAGGGGAGAGGAGAGCCCTGATTTTCTCCGCGTCATATATCCAGCGCTGTTGGGTTTTTTTGGAGAGATATCCGTCGTCGCCGAATACCCGCGTCAGTCCCTCCCGCTCCATGTATGCTTCTATCGCCGCGTGCAATTCCTCCATGCGGTCTTTGATCTTTTTCTCCGATTTTTTGAGCGCCAGGTACTCGTTGACTGCTTTGTTTTCCTCCACTTGATTCGCAATGCCTGGCGCCTGATTTTTATACAGGTGCCGCCACGCCGGACACATCGGCCGGTATCCGCACCAGTTGCACAGAATCCCCGGCATCGGCTCAAAGGTCTTGTTTTCCCGCATCCGCTCCTGGATATCTCGCGCGGTCTTGAGGATGTGGCGCACAGTCTTCTCCGTCGCGTCCGGCGCCGGGCGCGCCGTCAATTTCTCCCCGTGCTTGAGGAAATACAGGCTCATTTTGATATCATCGGGCTTGAGGTGCGGCCAGCGTTTTTGCAGGCCAAGCGAATAAAGCGAGAGCTGGAGGTCGCGATTGAGCGCGTCTTGCGAGGGCATTTTTTTGCCCGTCTTGTAATCAATGATCTCGTATGTGCCGTCCGGCAATTTGTCTATGCGGTCAATGATACCCGCCAGGATATGCGTCTCGCCCGTGGTCTCGTCCGTCAGCGCCACCTCAAAGCGCGACTCCAGGTCGGCCACCAGATAATTCCACGGCGCGTTTTTTTCGTAGAATCTCTTGAGCATCCGGACTCCCTCCTCAAAGAATAGTTTCTCTTCCTCTCCGGTCCACGGCCGCTTCATCGGATCGTTTTTGGACTCCGCGAGAAAAACCTCCCGCTCCGGCCATCGCTCGCGGAAGTATGCTATCACCTCGTCCAGCGTGGGGTAGAGGGGATTGCGCTCAAACATAAATTTGAGCGTCGCGTGCACCAGCGTGCCGAAAATCGCCTCCCGCGATTTGGGCGCGCGGATGCGGTCAATCTCCTGGTATTTGTACCTCTGGGGGCACTGCAGATACGTCTCTATCGCCGAATACGATGTGCGCATATTATAGTGTGATTATACGATATGGCTATGTATATGGGAAGCGGTCTTGACTTTTGTCCGGCATCTTTTTAACATCATTATGTCGCTCAAATAACGCGCGGTGCTTATCGGACAATCGTCCCCGTTTTGAAGTCAAAAAGGGGCGGCGGTTCCGAACGCAGAGCTTAACCGTTTGGTAAGCACACCTGTATTTGGGCGACAACCGTCGTCCCTTTTTGATTTTTGGGGAAAATGTGTTAAAAACCAACCATTCATAAATGAAATAACCCGCGGTAATCATGAAAAATCGGCTAGTCGCAACGAAAATGGTCGTCTATCAGGCAAAAAACGGAGCCATAGAGCTCCGGGGCGATTTCGCGCGGGATACCATTTGGGGAAGTCTTCAACAGATTGCCGACCTCTTTGAGACCGATAAGTCGGGGATCTCGCGGCATATCAAGAATATCTATATTACCGGCGAACTAGATCGTGCGGCAACTGTTGCAAAATTCGCAACAGTTCAAAAAGAAGGGGATCGAACAGTAAAACGAGAAGTAGAATATTACGACTATAAGATTTCTACTTTGAGGACGAGCGGCGCAGTGCCGGAGAAAAGGAGGGGGGTGCAAAAGGCGGGTGTGGATAACTCCGTCTTTTCTTATGTTATTGAATTGAGTATAATATCCCTACTGCTCACAAATATATGTATTATTTCTCCATGCGTCTACTTATTTGAGCGCTTACCACGTATATCATTTTATGGCTCTCCCCCTTCTTGACGATTTTCTTTTGAGCATCCGGACGAATAATTATTCGTCCGAGACGCTGTATAATTACGAACGCGATCTTGCCGTCTTTGACAGATTCCTGGAGGAAGACGTCGCAACGGCTTTTGCCGACGTCTCTAAGCGCACCATAGAACTCTACAAAGCGTATCTGACCTCCCGGGACCGCAGGACCGCGGGACGCAAGAAAACTCCGCAAAAACTCTCCGCGGGCTCCGTCAACCGGGCGCTCTCCAGTCTGCGCGCCTATCTCAAATACCTGGTCGACGCCGACGCGCCGGTGCCCGTGCCGCCCGAGGCGGTCAAGCTCATCAAGATGCCGCGGCCGCACGCGCGCGTCGCCGAGTTTGACGCGCTGGTAAGACTCATTGAATCTCCCGCCAGATTTGAAAAAATCAAAGAAGTGGCGATGCGCAACCGCGCCATACTGGAGACGCTTTTTGCGACCGGCATGCGCATCTCGGAATTGGTATCGCTCAACCGCGACCAGATTGACGAGACCGGCAGGATATTTGTCCGCGGCAAGGGCAAGAAGGAGCGGTTTGTCTACCTGACGCCGCGCGCAAAATCGCACATAGACGCGTATATGGAGAGGCGCGACGATGCTCACCCGGCGCTGTTTATCCCCTACCGGGGCCGCAACGCCGAGAAAATATCGTCCCGGATATCAACCAATTATGTGCAGATGAAAATGAAACAATACCGCACGCGCCTGGGGATAAACGTGCCGACGTCTCCGCATTCGCTCCGGCACGGGTTTGCCACATATCTGGCGGAACAGGGCGCCAATCCGGCCGCAATCCAGATACTGCTCGGGCACGAATCCTTGCAGACGACGACGCGCTACGTCCATGCATCCGACAGATACGCTGAAAAGACTCATAAGCAATTTCATCCGTTGAAATAAAAAACCCGATGTGCGGAGCGGCACTATCGGGTCTCGGCATTTACTTTGTTAATGGGTGATGTCTTCTTCGGGGAGGATGTTTCGCCGGGTGCCATCGGGGAATAAGACTGTTTTTTCGTCCGGGAGCAGGGCATGAACAACGGGTATACGAAGGGTTTCAAGGCCAAAACTCGTTACCTCCCGTGCGAACCGGCGATTAATCGCGCTCTCTGTTACTTCCCAAATGGATAGGATTTTCCCGTCGGCGAACTCTATGTAATCAATGACCACTTTTGATTTATCGGGGCGGTCAGTCTCGTCTCCATATCCAGCCAGCAATTGGCAACGAAACTCCTGACAACCCATCAGCCGGTCTTCATATGTGTGGCACCCCGTTCCTATACTGCAACTCGGGCACCATTGCCCCGCTGGCTTTTGAATTTCTACGACCATATGTGTTTTGCAACATGCGGTACATCCCCCGCAGATACGGCCTTTTTCCATCGTATGCCTCTGCCTCTCTCGTCATCATTAGTATTGATTTCTTCCAACGAGCTTTGCACGGAGTAGCAGGATCGTTATAAATAATCCAGCGGGTTGAGGTAGCTGTTCAGAGCCCCCACGGGCAGGGTCATCATGCGTCCGCATACCCTGGAGCGTATATCCTGGATCTGTACGCCCTGGGTGGCGAAGACGGTAAAATGCAGATGGGGCCCGGTGGCATACCCCGTCATGCCGGAGTATCCGATCCGCGACCCTCGCGATACCTGCTCCCCCGCGGTCACGCCGATTGCCGAGAGGTGCGTGTAGAGCGTGGAAAGATTGCTGGCATGGCGTATGAGAACCCATTTGCCGTAAGATGCGCGGCGGCATCCCGCATCGGTATCGCCGACGCCCGTGACCGTGCCCGCATCCGCCGCAAGCACCGGGGTGCCTATCTCCGCCCTGAAATCAGCGCCATTGTGCCCTTTGCCGTTGTAAGCACCCGCCGCGGCAAATGCCGTGTTGCCAAAAAATTGGGTGATGCAATTGATCAGGGAGTTTTGTCTGAATGTCGTCGTACAAGCGGATAGCGCGAGATTGGGCAGGGGCCAGGCAAGCACCCCCCTGCCCCGGCGCGGAAGGAGCGAGGAATCAATAGTAATTTTGATCTTCTCCTCGATGCCGCGTATTTCGTCAGCGAGCGCCGCGCGCCGGGCCTCGCTGTCGGCGAGCAGTTTCTGGTACTGCTGTTCCTTGTTTTTGGTGAGTGCCAGAAGATCGCTCCGCGATTTTTTCTCGTTCTGCTGTACATCGTTTTGTCCCGCAAGCGACCGGCGCAGATCCTCCAGATCCGCCTGGGTGCGCTGGGCGTCCGTTTTCTGCTCCTGGAGCTGTGTCCGCAGGTCGCGGATGACCGTGATGGAGTCAAGCATCCTTTTCTGCAATTGAGAGGCATCGCCTATCCGCCGGAGAAAATCCGCCAGGCCGCCGGTGCGCAGAATAATCGCAAAAAGCGTCTCGCGATCGCTCTCGGACATACCGCGCACCGTGGCACCAAGGCCCCGGCGGACTTTCTCCAGCGTGTCTTCTTTGTCATGGATTTCAAGCGAGAGTTTGCGGATTTCCAATTCTTTGGCGGTGATTTTGCGTTGTGTCAGCGCGATGTCGCGGCGGAGGCGCGCGATGGCGGTATCAATCCGTGCCAGCTCGCCGGAGAGGGTCCGCGCCTGGCTCTGGCGCGATGCGATCTCATCGCGGAACTTTGCCGCCTCTTCCTCCAGTTTTTTGACCTCCGTGTTTTTTGCCTCCAGCGCCTGCTTGAGATCGTCCACGGTCTCTGCGCGCGCGGCATACGCCCACAAAAAAACAGCGCCGCCTGCAACCGCGCCGATGCATACAAAAATCAAAAATCGCCGCCATCCAGAATTCATGCCGATATTCGGATTATATCACACAAAGAGCCGGCGCGCGGCACGGATGCGAGCGGCTGACTCATCCGTGCCCAGGATAGCCATGATTTCAAAAGGCCCCGGAGAGGCCTTCCGGCCGCTGAGGGCCACACGCAGTGGCCAGAGGAGGGTGCCTTTGTCCCCTCCGGCGCCTATCGCGTCCAAAAACACCCGTTCCATCTCGGCTTTGGGGACGCCGGAGGGGATACTTGAGAGTATACGCTCCGCTCGCTCCAGCGACTCTTGTATCATGCGGTCCGTCATCTGCTTCCATCGCAACAACTCTCTTTCATACACGGGCGGCGCAAAGAAATACCCCACTCTTTCGGCAAGCTCGGACAGTTTTTTGAGGCGGGGCTGTTCCAGGGCCACCACTGATGCCGTATACGACGCCGGGTACTGGAGAGAGGCGTCCGGAAGGAAATCTCTCGCGCGCTCGTACAATTTCTCGGGCGACAGCGCGCGGATATACTCGCCGTTCATCCAGTCAAGTTTTTGAAAATCAAAAACGGCGCCGGATTTCTGCACGCGCTCCAGCGAGAATTCCCGTACCATGTCCTCGCGGGACATAATCTCGCGGTCCTCGCCCGGACTCCATCCCAGGAGCGCCATAAAATTGACCATGGCCTCCGGCAGGTAGCCATCGTTTTTGTAATTCGCCACGGACGTGGCGCCATGGCGTTTGGAGAGCTTGGAGCGGTCGGGGCCCAGTATGAGCGGAAGATGCGCATAATGCGGAACGGGAAAACCGAGAGCTTCACCCAGGAGAATATGCTTGGGCGTGTTGGCGATATGATCCTCGCCGCGTATGACGTGCGATATTTTCATCTCATGGTCGTCCACAACGACGGCAAAGTGATACAGCGGTTCTCGCAGGGATTTTGCGATGGAGAAATCACCGATAAGACCGGAGGCAAAAGACAATTCACCGCGGATAAGATCGGTGAAAGCAATCTGCCGTCCCGGGGGCGTTTTGAAACGGATAATGGCGTCCGGGGCGGATTTGGCGCGCTCTCGTGCATCGGCGGGACTCAAATCTCGGTATTCACAGGCGTGAACGGGCGCTTTTTTCTCCAGGAGGAGGCGTCTCCCCTCGCCTTCAAGTTCCGCCTGCGAATGAAAACAGTAAAATGCTTTGCCGTCGGCCAGAAGGTGCTTGAGATACGCCTCATATATATCCGTGCGTTCCGTCTGGCGATACGGGCCGGAGGGGCCGCCCTGCTCCGGGCCCTCGTCGGGATCAATGCCAAGCCAGCGCAATCCCTCAAAAATATTTTGTTCGTACCGCTTGTCCGAACGTTCGCGGTCGGTATCTTCAATCCGCAAAATAAACGCGCCGCCATACCGCCGCGCGAACAGATAGTTAAAAAGCGCGGCACGCGCGGTGCCGATATGCAGGTTGCCCGTGGGACTTGGCGCAATTCTCACGCGTATATCGGATGCCATACGAAAATCATAGAGATCAATGCACGCCCAGTTTCAGTATTTCGCGCGCGATGGTCTCGGACGCGTCCGCGCGGGCGTACGCCCGCGCGGACTCCGTCATCTGGCGTAATTTTTCCGGATTGTCGGCCAGTTTTGCGATCTCCGCCATGAGAATGTGGGGCGTGAGGTTGATTTCCTCCAGTATGACTGCGGCTCCCGCGGCGGCGTATGCGTACGCGTTTTCCCACTGGTGGTTCTGTGCCGCATGCGGCAGGGGTATGACGATGGCGGGTATCCCGTGCGCGGCGATTTCAAAAATGGATGAGGCTCCCGCGCGCGACACCACCAGATTGCATACCGAATAAAAATCGCGCATGCCCGTTTCGTCCAGAAAGCCGACCGCGCGGTAACGCTCTTTGTGATGGAATTCCAGTATCACGCTCGCCTCTTCCCTGACTTCGGCTATGTTTTTCTCCCCCGTCTGATGCACGATCTCGTATTTTTCGGTGAGCTCCTTTACGGCGCCCAACAGCGCGTCATTGAGAGGCACCGCGCCCTGCGATGCGCCGATGATGCCCACGACGGGAAGCGGTGAAAAGATACCGAACGTCTCGCGCGCCTCGTCCGGCCTGCCGCCCAGAATCCTCCGGCGTATCGGAATGCCGACCAGCGCCGTTCTGGCGGCGGGGAAATACCGCGCCGCCTCGGGAAAGGCGATACCGATCCGGGCGGCGTATCGCCCGGAAAACCGGCTGACCTTACCCGGCACGGCGTCCGACTCATGTATGATGATGGGTATGCGGAACAATATGCCCGCGAGAACCGCCGGGAGCGCGCCAAAACCACCCTTGGAGAATATCACGTCGGGCATGATCAAAAACATATTCCAGACCGCTTGTGTGGCGCCTGCCGCCAGCCGCAGGAAGTCCGCGACGTTGAGGACAATGTCGGAGAGTCCCGCAACGCGCCGCCATTTGCCCGACAGCACCCTGATCCTTACAACCTCCTCGCCATCCAATAGAGCCGCGCCGAAATTGTCCGGGCTGATATAAAACATCTGCAGGTCAAGGATGCGATCCTCTTCGGCGACGCGCTTGATCTCGCGGATCACGGCGAGTATGGGAAAGAAGTGGCCTCCCGTCCCCCCTCCGGCAAAAAGAATTCTCATAGGGTAAAATTCATGGCTGACCGCATCGCGTGGCGCGGTCTCCTTACGACGAATAACGCGATATGTTGAGTATGAGACCCATGCCCATCAGGGTAATCGCAAGCGAGGTGCCCCCATACGAGATAAAAGGCAAAGGTATGCCTGTCAACGGCATAAGTCCCGATATGGCCGCCATATTGATGAAAGCCTGACTCATGATACCAGTTGCGATACCCGCCGCCAAGAGTTTGCCGAAAACATCGGGAGCGCGGCGGGCGGTCCGCAGGCACGCCGCATAGAACAGGAAAAAGTATGCGACCAGTCCCGCGGCACCCGCAAAACCCATTTCCTCGCCGAAAACCGCAAAGATGGAATCACCCATTGGCTCCGGCAGGTACTGGTATTTCTGCACGCTTTTGCCAAAGCCAAGTCCCCAAAACCCGCCCGATCCAATGCCGATGGATGCCTGATTGATCTGGTATCCGGCGCCGAGCGGCTGACTGGAGGGGTTTAAAAAAACTATCAGGCGCGCGGCGCGGTATGGCTCCAGGCGTATGAGAAGGGCCAAGGCGACAATGGCAAGCAGGACCATGATGACAACCTGTGATACCTTGCCGCCGCCGAAAAAATACAGCACACCGGCGGTGACCAGAATGACGACCAGCGTGCCCACATCTTTCTGCATCACGAGGAAAACGGCAACAATGCTCACCATCAGCAAAAACGGTATCATGCCGTACGATATGCTGGCGACATCGCGCCGCCGCGCGTCCAGCCAGCTCGCCAGATAGATGATAAAGGCTATTTTCAAAAACTCGGACGGCTGAAAACTCACGGGGCCGAGTTTCAGCCAGCGGGTAGCGCCTCCGAACGTAAGCCCCAGATGTGGGATGAAAAGAAGCGCCAGGCACCCGAACGCGACCAGAAGAAGCGGCACCGCAAGACGGCGCCAGACGCGGTAGTGTATGCGCGATGTCAGCGCCATGGCGGCAAGCCCCACTCCTCCTCCGACCAGCAACTGGCGCGCGACATATCCCGTGACGGAGCCGAGATTTTTGTAGGAGAGCACCATGGACGCCGACCCCAGTATCAAAATACCGCAGACGAAAAGTCCCAATGTCATGGCAAGGAGGGTTTTGTCTGCGGCATGCGAATGGCGGGCAATCATGGTGGCGGGATGCGCGGCGACATAAGGCGCGCCGCCCAAAATTACTCCTGACGGATATTTTTTGTCTTGCCTCTCCGTAAAGCAATGGCGCGGACAAATTGATCTCCGCGATCAAATTCATTGAGGAAAAGTCCGAAACTGGCGGCTCCCGGCGACAGCAGGACGATATCTCCTTTGTGCGCCGCGTCCAGCGCTGTGCGCAAAGCCGAGGTCATATCCGAGGCGTCACTCATCGTAGCGCCGGACAGCAGGAGCCGGAGCGCATCCGTCGCCGTGCCGGGGAGGAGTACGAGCGTGTCAACGCTTTTTTTGATCTCCCCTGCCATGGCGCGGAAGTCCAGTTTTTTGTCCTGTCCTCCTGCGATGAGTATGAGGCGGTGATCCGGGCCCGCCATGGCGCGGAAGCGCCGGATCGCGGCGATGGCCGCGTCCGGAATGGTGGCCGTCGTATCGTTGACAAACAGGACGCCTCCTTTCCCCGCCAGTATCTCCTGGCGGCCGGGAAGTCCGTGCCAGTCGCGGAGTATTTTTGAGACTGTGTCGGAAGGAATTCCGGCCTGCCGCGCGACTGCCACCGCCAGCGCCACCGACGTTCTGTAATGACTGCCGAGATTTTTGTCCACGGCGGCACCCAGAGAGTCAGAAAGAGGTGATACGGCGCGGACGCCGCCACGCACCGGCGCCCGCGCGGCCAGACGCCGCACCGCAGGATCGGCGGCGTTATAAAAAAACAAATCACCCGGTTTCTGAAACCGGAATATGACGGATTTGGCATCGGCGTATTCGCGCATATCTTTGTGTCTGTTGAGATGGTCGCGGAGGAGATTGGTGAATACCGCGCTATGGGGGCTGATTTTTTCGGCGGCAAGATCCTGGAGCTGAAAACTGGACAATTCCAGGACCACATGGTCGTTTTTTTTGATGTGAGGAAGGAGTGCGAGTACCGATTTGCGGATATTGCCCCCATAGTGGACACGCCTGCCAAGTTTGGTTTTGAGCAGGAGCCATATCAGGTACGTGGTCGTGGATTTGCCTCGCGTGCCGGTAACACCGATGATTGGCGCGGGGCACGCCCGGAAGAAAATGCCGACGTCGCTGGTGACGGGGATCCCCCGCTCGCGCGCGAGGCGCAGATAGGGGGAATCGGGAGACACGCCAGGATTTTTGACGATGAGGTCCGCCGCAAGGAAATCCTCGTCGCGGTGCCGCCCCAGAACATAGCGTATGCCGCGCAGATGCCGGAGCGATTTGAGTGTCGGCGCGAGGTCCCGCGCGGAACGCATATCGGTTACTGTTACCGCGGCCCCGGCGCGCGCGAGAAACTCCACGGTCCCCGCTCCCCCACCGTGGAGTCCGAGACCCATGACGAGCACATGCCTGCCACTCATCCCAATAGAATCGTAATTCATGATTTCCGTATCACGGCGCCCGCGCGCGCGCCCGTGTATCTACCCTCCTCCACGGCCATCTGTCCGTTGATCATGACCCACTCTATGCCCGCGGGATATCGGTAGGGATTCTGGTACGTGGCGCGGTCTCGGATGAGGCGCGGATCAAAAACCGCAATATCGGCATAGTTGCCGGCGACAAGAACGCCGCGTTTGGAAATACCCAGGACAGTGGCGGGGCCTCCGGTAATTTTCACAATGGCTTCTTCGGGCTTGAGCATGCCCGAGTCGCCGACTATCTTGTGCCAAAAATGAGGAAACGCGCCGAATGACCGCGGGTGGGATAAGTCTCCGCTTGATACGGCGTCCTGGGAGAGCCCGAGACCATCCGATGCGATAAGGGAATTGGGGTCTTTGATGGCGGCCAGCGTGTTTTTGGAAGAGACCGTGCGTCCCACGATGGTTACTCTGCCGTCGTTGCCGCGCACCAGTTCCAGCAGGGCTTCTGCGGGCGGCATACCCATCTGATCGGCGATTTTGGCCAGCGTTTTGCCGACGATTGAGGTATGTTTGGCTCCGATGATCCGGATGCGATTGTAGTGGAGTGTTCCCCGCTCAAGTGCCTCAACTATTCTTTTGCGCTCCACCTGGCTGTCTATGCGGGCAAAAAGATCGGCAAATCCCCCGCGGCGCGCCCACGGCGGTATCAGCAGGTAAAGCGGCGACCCTGTCGTGCGGTACGGCGAGACATCAAACCATATATTGACGCCAGTGGAGCGCGCGTATGCTATCAGTTCCAGCGCTTTGGCGGCGTGAGACCACGACTGGCGGCCGATGACTTTGAGATGGCTGATGACGACTGACACTCCCGCCTCGCGCCCGATTCTAATGGCCTCATTGATGGCTCCCAGTATTTCGGCTCCCTCGCTACGCAGATGTATTTTCAAGACGCCGCGTCCTCCGGCCAGGGGGGAGGCCAGATCGATCAGCTCATCCGTTGTGGAAACCCGCTCATGCCCGTAGGACAGGCCCAGAGACATGCCAAATGCCCCCTGGTCCAGGGCGCGTCCCAGGAGCAGGTGGATCTTTTCTTTTTCTTCCAGGGACAAGGGGCGCGCCTCGTCGCCCACAATGCCGCGCCGGAGTGTGCCGTATCCGGCCAGTGTGCCGAAATTCACTCCGAGGTGCATCCTCTCAACCGTCGCCAAAAATTCCTCCATGCCCGTCCAGTTGATCCCGATCTGCGAGAAATCTGCCCATTTGCTGATGCTTTTGATTGAATCGCGCGAGACCAATGGCGCAAGAGAGGTGCCGCAGTTGCCCCCTATGACCGTTGTTACCCCCTGCATGATCATGCTCTCCATCGCAGGATAGCGGAACATGGTCAGATGGGTATCCGAGTGGTTGGTGATGTCAATAAACCCAGGCGCGATATACTTGCCCGCGATATTGATCTCCGTTTTTGCGCGAGCACGGTCCAGCCCGCCCACGGCGGCGATTTTGTCCCCCTGTACGGCAACATCCTGTACGCTGGGGGGCTTGCCCGCGCCGTCCAGCACTAGGCCGGAGCGAAAAATAATGTCATATGCCATACCTTTTCACAGTATACGACCAATCAAAACGGCATACAACAGACGCAGAGGCGCGCCACGACATGATATTAAAATGCCCGCCGGACCCCTTTGGGGTCCCGGCGGGCTCGACTGCTATCGTCTACAGCCTGTCAGCGGGCGGCAGTCCTGCCACTGCGGCATCATTCTCGGCCTGCTTATGCACAGCTGTGGCCTCGGCCTCGTTGAGGCCGAGATTTTCCGCCGTGAAGTTCCAGAAGTTCTGCCACTTCATTATTTCATTGACATAATTTTCTGGAGCCACTTTATTGTCACGCCAGAATTGAATCTGGCCGCGAAAATCATCAAGCAATGCCTGTCTCATCCCCGTAGCCGTCAGATCGGCCGCGATATCTTTCGGCTCAAGCGCAAATCTCTCCATGACGTCGAGATCCACAGCCATGACCTGATGACTGTCGTAAAAACTCCACGTCGCCGTGTTGGGGAACAAACTACTATGAGGAGAATTGCACCAACCCACGCGGCTCTCCCGTGGAAATGTCAACACGGCATACAAGCGTTGCGCCACGGCAACAGCCACAGTACGTCGATCTGTCGCCCCGGTGTTTTTTCGCTCAAGCCATGTGAGACTCTTGCAAAGAGAGGCAAAAAATTTGGAATTGCCTCCTCCATGTACATCGGTGGCCCACATCGGCAACAACACTGGTGGAGGTGCCACAGTTATCTCTTCTATGGTGACACTTGCAATTCGGTGTGTCCATAGAGCATCCCCTACCATATACAAAGAATATAGGGCTCCGCCAATGCAAAGCCAGACAACAAAAGATCCTATCCTTTGCCTCCAGGTTGGTCGTGAGTGCGTGACTACCGGATAATCCGTCTCATTAGCTGCCATTTTCAGCTCCTTTCGCCCAAAATAATAAGAACAAGATATGCTCACGATGAGCATATGATTTTCCTATCGTAGCACAGATAAGATAGGATGTCAAATATCGGGACTCTGTTCACCCAACTGTCCCGCGGATGCGGCGGACGCCCGCGGACGACGCTTCTTCTTTGAGTATCTTGAACACGCCCACCTCGCCTGTGTGTCCGACGTGCGGCCCGCCGCAAAACTCGCGCGAGAACACCTCGCCTGTGGCGGCATCGGCCATGGTATACACTTTGACGCGCGGCGGATATTTCTGGCGGAAAAATCCCAGTGCGCCCTTCCGTACGGCATCCTCGTATGCCATCTCCTCCCACGAGACCCGCAGGTCGCGCCGGATGGCGTCATTTACCCAACGCTCCACCTCTTTGAGCTCGTCGGGCGCGACTTTACGCGGAAATCTGAAGTCAAACCGCGTGCGCTCCACTGTAATATCCGAGCCGTCCTGCCGCACGTCCGGGCCCAGCGCCGCGCGGAGGGCGGCGTGCAGGAGGTGCGTGGCCGTATGCAGGCGCGTGACGCGCTCCACTTCCGACTCGTCGCGAATAGTCACCTCCCCCGTCTTCATATACAGCCCGTGCCCCCCGAATTTGGCGACCGATCCCGCGCGCGAGACCTCCTGATGTTTTTTGAACTCCGCGTCAAAAGCCTCGCGGGTCAGCCCGGCGGTTCTTGCAGGGTCAATGTCTTTTTGCGCCTCAAACGACAGACCGAAACTCTGGCTTAATCGGAATGAGTCTTGCGCGGAAAGCCTCGCGGGAGACCGCGCAAGCTCTCGCAGGCCGTTTTTGACCACCTGCTCAAACCTGCTCCATTCCTCGCCGATGACCGTCTGCGCGTCCGTCGCATTGAGATCGGAATACGCCTCTCCGTAGCACTCTGCCACGGCGCGCGCCAGATCAAAATAATAATCCCGCGGCACAAACCCGGTGAGATCCGCATCCTCGCCGAAATACTGCCGCGCGTTGGCGTGTATGAGATATTCGTGCGCCATGACGCGGCGCATGAGACGACGGAGGGTGTACCCCGCGCCCCGGTTGGACGGACGTACTCCGTCGCAGATGAGAAAGACCGAGGCTCTGGCGTGATCCAAAAAAATCCGTCGCGCCGCCGCACTCATGGGAGCGGGCAGGGCGGCGGCCATGCCCGAAAAAAGATCCGTCTCAAAAATGGTGGACGTTTTCTGCGCGCACATGGCGAGCCGCTCCAGGCCCATACCTGTGTCCACGCCGGGGGTTTTGAGGCGCTCCAGTTTCTTGCCCGCGCCGCCTGCGAGCAATTCCTCCCGCGATCCGGCGAAGAAAAACTCGTTGAATACGATATTCCAGACCTCAATGTCCTGTCCGGCGCCGTTTTTGCAGTAAATCTCAGTCGTAGGTCCGCACGGGCCGGACGAGCCCGTTGGCCCCCAGAAGACATCATCCATTCCCTGCTTGACAATGGTGATGCCGGGATCCAGCGCGCGCCAGATTTTCTGCGACTCCGTGTCTTCGGGCACGCCGATGGTACCCAGTCCCTCAAATACGGTAACGTATTCTATCTCAAGCCCCATCTCCCGGGTCAAAAATTCATAGGCGTACCGTATCGCGTCTTCTTTGAAGTATCCCCCGAAACTGAAATTGCCCATCATCTCAAAAAACGTCAGATGCCGCTCGTCGCCCACCTCGTCAATGTCGGAGGTGCGGAATGATTTTTGAATGGACGCGGCATTTTTGAGACCCAAAGGGCGTCCCAGCGTCGGGTGTATCGTAGCCACGGGGTCCGCCTCGCCCGTGTAGTAAGGCTTGAACTGCTGCATGCCCGCGGTCGTCAAAAGTACCGACGGGTCGTCGGGTATGAGAGACGAGGACGGCACGACGGCATGCCCGCGCCGCTCAAAAAAATCAAGAAATGCGCGTCTGATTGCGTCTGACCGCATACCCTATATGATAGCATTTTGACGGATGCGCTTCAATGGTGATTTATCACAACATTCACCGACGATCGTTGGTGAATGTTGTGATAAATTTCCCCTCGCCGCGCGGCAGATTCGCGCGTGACATCTTGTCTTTTATACCGCGCGACAAAAAATCCCGGTGGCGTATACGCCACCGGGTAAAGTCCTGGAATCAGAATGGGTTGAAGAGATGCGCATCCATCGCCGCAAGCGTGGCGACGAACCTTTCCCGCTCAAAGTATGCATTTACAGCCGCCGTCGTATGAGGATACCGTCCATACAGATCCGATACCTCAAGGTGCCATTTGTCCCAAAAATGCCGCCACATGAGGATAACACTACCGTCCTCATCCAGGGAACACACGCCTGCAATGCTTCCGGCTAAAATGGTATCTGCCATTCTTTGCCGCCAGGTTTCGTCCAGGAGCGGACGCATGGTCGGATCAGTGGTATAGTAGTGTATTCTGGCGACATCCGCCAGGATGTTCGCCAGAATCTCTGAATCCATGCGCTCTTGGTATTTTTGTCCGGACATGACAGACCTCCTCGCACAGATATCACAGGATATGCACTAATGTGCTATAGTGCAAAATAGCATAAAGTATGAATATGTCAATTGTCCCCAAAAATCTGCACAATATCGCCCAGTCAGCGCCCCGCGCGCCGGGGGTTTATGTATTCCGCCGCGGCCGGGTGCCGCTATATATCGGCAAAGCGGCCGATCTCAAAAAACGCCTCGCGTCATATTTTCGCGCCAACGCCCTGGACAAAGTCAGGGCCCTGCGCGACGAGGCTGACGGGCTGGAGTGGACGGAAGCCGGGTCGGAGATAGAAGCGCTCATCGCCGAAGCCGAGCTCATCAAGCGGCACCTGCCCAAATACAACGTGCTCCTCCGCGACGACAAAAGCTATTTTTACGTCGCCGTAACGCGCGAGGATTTCCCGCGGATATATGTGACGCATCGCGGAGGATCAGTCCGAAAGACGAAGCCGGAGACGGGACGGGGAAAAACCACCGCGCGCACGGCGCGCGGTGTACGGCTGGTGGGCCCTTATACGAGCGGTTCCGCGCTTTTTGAGGCTCTGCGGCTCCTGCGGGGCATATTCCCCTACTGCACATGCAGGGCCCCGCACAAGCGCCCCTGCCTCAACGCGCAGATAGGACGTTGTCCGGGATTTTGCTGTGAGAAGGCGCGTTCTCCGGGCCTGATCTCCGGCGCGCATACGGAAGAACGCGGCGCATACGGGAGCAATATCAAAAATATTCTTGCTGTCCTCGGTGGCAGGAAAAAACACATACTCTCGCTCCTCAAGCGGCATATGCGCGAGGCGGCGCGTTGCGAGAAGTTTGAAGCCGCGGGGCGCCTGCGGGACCGGATAGCTGCGCTGGAAAATATTTTCTCGCACCGGCACGTGCTTGTGCGCGAGCGCTACGCGCCGGGTCGGTCGCGCAGTCGGCGAAACTGGCGGGCGATACGACGCGTTATCGCGGCACTGGCCGGAGACGGCGGGAACATATCGCGCGTAGAGGGATATGATATTTCCAATGTATCCGGCACCGCGGCGACGGGATCCATGGTCGTATTTGTGGACGGCGCACCGGCAAAATCCCTGTACCGAAAGTTTAAAATCAAAACAGTGCCTCAGGCAAACGATGTGGCGATGCACCGCGAGATGATGCGCCGCCGCCTCTCCCACCCCGAGTGGGGCATGCCCGATATGATCGTCATAGACGGAGGTCTCCCGCAGATGGGAGCTGTCCGCGAGGTCTTGCGCCCGGGCCGCGATACTATCATACTTTCAGCGCTCGCCAAACGGGAGGAAGAACTTTATCTTGAACACAGGCGCGCGCCGGTGCGCCTGGATACCCTGCCGCGGGACGCCATGCTTTTTTTCCAGCACGTGCGCGACGAGTCGCACCGCTTTGCAAAAAAATACCATCACAAACTGCGCGAAATATCCTACCGTGAGGACTTCAAAAAGTAAAACCGAAAAACGCGCGGCGCGCAAGAAAAGACGCCGGTATCCGATGAGCGGGCGGAGCGTATTTGCGCTCGTAAAAACACAGCGCCGCTGAAAGCGGCGCTGTGTTTCTGGACAGGAAAACGGGACAGGCGGATAATCAGAATCCTTCATCCGCGAGGGACTGGAGGGCCTCGCGGGCGCGCCTGCTGACGCGCTTGGGCACATCCACCTTGATCTCTATGAGCAGATCGCCCCTCCCGTACCCCGACGGATGCCAGGCGCCCCGCCCTCGTACGCTTAGAATATCGCCCGGCTGGGTGCCTTCGGGGATTTTGAGGCGTATGCCCCCATCCAGGGTCTCTACGTCAGCCGTATCTCCCAGGATCGCCTGCGATACTCTGACGGGCAGGCGCATGACAATATCATCGCCCTGGCGGCGGAACACCGGATGCGCCAGGACGCGTACCTCTATGTACAAATCTCCGGGCGCGCGGCCGTGGGGAGCCGCGTCTCCTTTGCCGGTGATTTTGAGCACCTCGCCGTCGCGTATCCCGCGCGGTACGAATACCTCCAGGGTCTCCTGTTTCTCGCTCACACCCCTGCCGCCGCACTCGCCGCACATCTGCTCCGGCCGTGTGCCCTCCCCGCGGCATTCGGGGCATACGGACACTGACGTAAACGATCCCAAAAACGTCCGTTGCGTTTTTTGGATATTGCCCTTGCCTTGGCACGTCGGGCATTTTTTTGTCTTGGTACCCGGCTCGCCCCCCGATCCGTTGCATCGGGCACAGCGCACCATGCGTGCGATCTCTATATTTTTCTTGGCGCCCATGACGGACTGCTCAAAAGGAATTTCCAGGCCGATCCGCAGATCGCGTCCGTGCTCGGGCGCCGTATGTCTGCGCCTGCCGCCCGCGTTGCCGCCGAGAACATCCTCAAATATGTCGGAAAAATCAAAATCACCCGCGCCTCTGACGTCCCCCGCGTCCGCGCCGAAGTCAAACCGAAATCCCCCCGGCCATTCAAATCCGCTCTGTTGGGCTCCTCCTCCGGCGGGACGGTCGCGCACCTCGCCGAACTGATCGTACTGGGAGCGCTTGCGCTCATCGGAGAGAATATGATACGCCTCGTTGATTTCTTTGAAATGCTTCTCGTCCCCGCCCTTGTCGGGGTGGAATTTGTGCGCGAGTTTGCGGTACGCCCTTTTGATCTCGTCTTTGGAGGCGTTGCGTGCGATATTGAGAATTTTGTAATAATCTTTGGCCATACGACGGAGGATACGTTTAGAAATAAAACGGGGGGCCGCGTCGGACATTCGCTACAAGACGAGCCGCTCGGTCTCAATGCTTCGCTTTTCGCTTTTTACTATTGTAGCCGCGCGCAGGACGCAAATCAAGGCATACGTCAGGACGACTACCAGAAAATATAGAGGGAAACTAAGGGTCCGAAGCGCGAAGAAAAACGCCAGCGCGGAGAGAAACGGCAGAAACCGCGTGTAGGGGCCCAGCAGTTCCTCCACTTTTGCGGTAATGGTCCTGTGGAGCACATCGGTAAGCCGCTCTCCCCCCTGAACCCGGATACCATAACGCTGGGCCAGCTCGTTGCGCTGTTCGGCGACCAGGCGGGCGACTTCTTTTTTGTTGATCGCGGCGGCGGGAACGCCGTGCTCCTTTGCCTGATTCTCAAGGGTCTGTGCGATGAATTCGTCCACCGTCATCAGCGAGTCGGCCTGGGGCAGTCCGCGCAGATCCGATATGGCTCCTGAGAGCGCCCGCAACGACAAATCAACGGCGGCCCGCGGGATCACGTCCTCCGCCGTATCATTGCGGACGATGATCTCATGGTAGTAAAAAAGCGTTACGACCAACGACAGCGCGGTGAAATAAACGGGCAGACCCGCTTTGAGAGTTTTGGATGTGCTGAACGTAATGGATGACGCATACTCACTGCGCATGCGGTATCCTGCAAAGACCGCCAGAAGCGCCGCCCCCGCCATCGTCCCCATGATCGGCGGGGTCATTGGCACCAGAAAGGCCGCGGCTCCCACAGATGCCACGGAGACGGCGCACAAGACCGCAAACGGCTCTATGAAGATCGCCGAGAGCGCAAACAGACAGGCGGCCAGCGCGATGGCGCCCAAAGGCATGAGAAACGCTTCATACCCCCCAAAAGAACCCGCGGCAAAGAGAGATACCGCGTTTTTCCATATCCATACGGCCCCTGCGCCTGCCACGCACGCGGCCGCGGCCAAAACATACTGTTTGAGGGATGATTTGAACATCACGGCGCATTATATCACCTCCCATGCCCAAATGCCATGGGGCGTTACAGGGTTTGCGGGCGGACAGCACCGCATAAAACAGCGGCGCAGAGAATGAGCACTGCCCGCTGTCGGTCCCGGACAAAAAGCGTTGATTATCGTTTCGCCCACTGCGGCGCGCGGCGGGCTTTTTTGAGGCCGAATTTCTTTCTCTCTTTCATACGCGGATCGCGCTTGAGAAACCCGGCGCGCTTCATGCGCTTGCGGAAATCGGGGTTGAAGATGATAAGACACCGCGCGAGCCCGTGGCGCACGGCTTCGGCCTGGGCGTGGATGCCGCCCCCCGACACTTTGGCGGATATGCGGAAGCGATCCCAGAGCTTCATTCTCTTGAGGGCGTCCTCGGCGATTTTTTGCATATCCAGCGTCGGGAAGTATTCGCCGTATGCTTTGCCATTGACCGTAAACGCTCCGGAGCGCGTAAACATGCGCACGCGGGCGGTGGCTGTCTTGCGCCTGCCCACAGCTTCAAAATACCGCTCGCGCTCGGCCGATATCCGCTCCAGTGCGGCCGCATCCATCATGGCATCCTCGTCCGCGGTATGTTCGCCGGACATGGCAGGGGCGGTGGGAGCCGGCGGCATGACGACCTCCTCTTGTGTCTCGGGCGCGGACGGCGTCTGCGCGCGGGCAGATGATTTGGAGACGGATTTCTTCGCCTCGCGCTTGGGGGCAGTTCTGGCGGTTCGTTTTTTGGGTGTTTCGGGCATGGAGGTAAATGATTATGTTTTCGGGGCGGATGACGCGGCCGTTCCCTTGTAAAGCGTCAGATTTTTGAGCATACGAGGGCGGAGACGGTTTTTCGGGAGCATGCCCGTGACGGCACGGCGCACCGCGAGGCGCGAATCACGGCCCAAGACGTGCTCCAGCGACTCTTCCTTTAGTCCTCCGGGATACCCCGAGTGATGGCGGTAGAGTTTTTGGAGAGGCTTGTTTTTGCCGGAGACGCGGATGCGATCCGTGTTGATCACGGTAACATGTGCCGGATCCACGATGGAGGGATCAAAATCGGGTTTGTCTTTACCCTGGAGGATATCGGCGACCCGCACCGCGAGGCGTCCCAGTATCTGGCCGTTTGCATCTATAGTATGTCGGGTGCTGGTCATACCATTTCAATAATCGCCATGCGGGCGTTGTCGCTTTTGCGGGGACCCGTTTTGATGATGCGCGTGTATCCCCCTTTGCGGTCGCGCACGGTATCGGCGCGGGATATGATCCGGCGCGCCGTTGCGGGGGAAAACGACGCTATCAGCATGCGGCGCGAGGCGAGCGACGGACTTTTGCCGCGCGTAATGCACTTCTCCACAAAGGGCCGGAGCTCTTTTGCTTTGGCCTCTGTCGTGCGGATGCGACCGTGCTCAAAAAACGAACGCGCCAGACCCCTGATCAGTGCCGTGCGCTGTCCCGTTTCCCGTCCGAATTTTCTTCCCTTTTTGAGATGTCTCATGATGCGGAATAAAATCACATGTGCCGCGGCGCGTAGCTCTATGGCTTGAGCGTGATCCCCAGATTACCCAGAGCTTTTTTGATTTCCTGGATGCCTTTCTCTCCTATGCCCTCTATCTCGCCCAGCGCGGATGTCCGCTTGCGGGCGAGTCCGGCGACGGTTTTAATCCCCGCCTCGCGCAGGGAATTGAGGGTGCGGCTGGACAGTTTGATGTCGTCAAGTTTGAGTTTTGCGGGATCGGCCTGCTCGTCGTCGGAGCCAATATCTTCGGCGGTATCCGCGGCCGGGACCGCGCGGTCTTCGCGTTCGGACGAGGGCTCGGCAAACCCGTCGCGCAGAGCCGCAAACTGATCCGTCAGTATTTCGGCCGCCCTGGTAAACGCGTCCCGCGGAGAGAGTGACCCATCGGTCTCTATGGTAAAACGGACGAGGTGATAATCCGTGCGGTCTCCCACGCGCATATTTTTGACTTCGTAATTGACGTGGCGCACGGGAGAGAACGCCGCGTCAAGCGCTATCGTTCCCACCTCCACTTTGTCTTTGGTGCGCGCCTCCACGGGTATGTAGCCGCGGCCGGACTCCACCGTCATCTCAATGCCAAGCCGCGCTTTTTTGGACGTGAGCGTGGCGATATGAATGTCGGGCGTCATCAGCTCCACCTGCGATGGGAGACTCAAGTCGCGGCCCTTGATCTGACGCTCGCCGGTCGCATTGAAACTGATGACAAACGGCCCCTCGCCGTGCAGGCGGAAACGGAGTTGTTTGATATTGAGTGTCAGCTCCACGATATCTTCCATCACGCCCTCCAGGGTCGTAAACTCATGTCCAGCGCCTTCTATCTTGATGGATGTGGCCGCCGCACCCGGCAGGGACGAGAGAAGCACCCGACGGATGCCCGTGCCGACCGTATGCCCGTACCCGGGATACAGGCCCTGTATCTCTATCACGGCGCGATTGCCGGACTCTTCGGTGATCTCGGGTTTTGATGGAAGGGAAATCATAGGTGTATGAAAATAAGATGATACGGAATGCAAAGATATGGAGGCGCATCATCCGGGGACCTCTTGGTTTTGGCCCGCGGATTATCGCATCGTTAGCACGAATAAAATTCTTTTATTCTGACCAGATCAAACGTCATTCCCGACTGGCCGCGATCCGGGACTCCCGAGACCGTTCCCGTCTTGCGCGCCGGATCCAGCGCCAGCCACATCGGAGTCTGTACTGTCGCCAGGCGCTCGCCCAAGGACGCAAAAGCTGATGTGCGCCCTGCCTTGCCGGTCAGTGCGATGACATCGCCTTTCTTTGTTCTGTATGATGGTGTCCGTACCGCGCGCCCGTTGACCGCGATATGGCCGTGGACGACGGCCTGGCGGGCCGCTCTGCCGGATGGGACGAGTCCAAGCCGGCGCACAACTACATCAAGCCTGCTTTCCAGCAGGCGGAACATATTTGCGTCAAAAAGCCCCGATTGCGCGGACGCCTGCCTAACATACCTCTCAATATCGCGGTCGTCAAGGCCGTAGAAAAAACGTACTTTTTGTTTTTCGCGCTGCATATCTCCAAACTCGGACGACTTGCCGGGACGTCCCTTGCCTTTGCCTTTTTTGACGCCGTGGATGCCCGGCGCATAGGCGCGCCGGACCATGGCGCATTTGGGGCCCACGCATCTGTCGCCTTTGAGAAAGAGTTTTTCCCCCAATCGCCGCTCTGTTTTTTCCAGTATTTTTGGCATAGTGTTTTATTGCATGCGACCGTTCATACTCTGCGGACTTTGGGTTTGCGCGGGCCGTTGTGGGGCACGGGCGTAATATCCCGTACTGACAGGAGGTTGAAACAGTTGTTGGCGAGCGCGCGCACCGCCGAGTCGCGGCCGGAGCCCACGCCGCTTACCCGCACATACAGATCCGCAACTCCCATACGCCGCGCCTTCTCGGATACCAGCTCCGCGACGCGGGCGGCGGCATACGGCGTTGCCTTGCGAGTGCCGGAAAATCCGCTCCCCCCCGCGCTGGCCGAGGCCAGCGCGTTGCCCCGCTCGTCAGTGATGAGGATGAGCGTGTTGTTGTATGTGGCGCGGATGTGCGCGATACCCACCGCAACATGGCGTCCGGACCTGCCTCCGGTTTTTTTGGTGTCCCCGGCGGCGGCTTCATCCCCAGCCTGGCCTCCTTTGGTGATAATACGTTTCTTGCCCATAATAATATGGCGTCTGAGGCGTTATGTTTTTGCGTTGGCATCCTTGCGGCCCGATCCCATCGTGCGGCGCACATTACCGCGGCGCGTGCGGGAATTGGTCTTGGTGCGCTGTCCGCGCACCGGCAGTCCCCGCATATGGCGCGTACCCCGGTACGTGCTAAGCTCGCGGAGCCGCTTGATATTGGCGGCAATCTTACGGCGCAACTCGCCCTCCACTTTGAATTTCTTTTCAATGATATCGCGAATACGTCCGACTTCCTGCTGGTTGAGGTCCTTGGCGCGAGTGTCGGGATTGATGGCCGCCTGCTGGACGATCTTGCGCGCGAGCGGAAGGCCGACCCCGTAGATATAGGGGAGGGAGTAAAGGATTTTTTTATTGTCGGGTATATTGATGCCGGCGATGCGCATATACGGTATCAGCCTTGTTTTTGTTTATGTTTGGGATTGGTCTTGCATACGACAAAGAGTCGTCCCTTCCTCCGGACGACTTTGCACTTCGCGCATCGGGGCTTGATGGATGCCTGGACTTTCATTTCATTCGCAATACGATGCGTCCCTTGGTGTTATCGTACGGACTCATTTCTATTTTGACGCGGTCTCCCAGGAGCACTTTTATGTGATTGATCCGCATCTTGCCCGACAGGTGCCCCAGCACCATGCGGCCGTCGGCAAGTTCTATGCGAAAAAGCGCGTTGGGGAGGTTCTCGGTGACGACGCCCTCTTCAAGTGTTTTTTGTGCTTTTTGCTCCATGTGAACGATAGCGTATATGGTAGCAGAAACGGCGGATATGCGTCAATAGGCCCCAGAAGTACGGTCCCGGGGCGTACCACCCTCTCCTTTACCGTCGTCTCGGCATCGGAGACGGGTGGCGGCGCTCGGATTTATTGACCGTCTTTCGGCTTCTCCTCAAACTCGGCGTCTTTGGGCTTTGCCGGATCTGCGGAATCCTGCCCTGCCGCCCCGCCCGCCGGCGGGGCGGCAGGATTATCCTGCGCCATGGCGCTTCCGATCTTCTGCATGGCGGCGGACAATTCCGATGCGGCGCGCCCCAGGGCGTCTTTGTCGTCGCGGTCTTTGACATCTTTGACGGCGTTGATTTTGGATTCAATCTCCGCGCGGATCTCGCCGGGAACTTTCTCCCCGGCGTCGCGGAGCGCTTTTTCCGCGGTGTAGATCATCGCGTCGGCGGTATTGCGCGCCTCCGTCATCTCACGCTTTTTGCGATCTTCTTCGGCGTGCAGTTCCGCATCTTTTTTCATGCGTTCTATTTCTTCTTTGGTCAGGGCGGACGAGGCCTCTATCTTTACCGACTGCGTGCGTCCGCTGGTTTTGTCTTTGGCGGCGACGGTCAGAATGCCGTTGGCGTCAATGTCAAAGGATACCTCCACCTGCGGCATGCCGCGGGGCGCCGGGGGTATGCCGTCCAGGATGAAGCGCGCCAGGGTTTTGTTGTCCCCCGCCATTTCGCGCTCGCCCTGCAGGACGTGGATCTCCACCGACGTCTGGCTGTCCGCGGCGGTGGAGAAAATCTGCGTGCGGCTCGTCGGCACCGTGGTATTTTTCTCTATGATTTTGGTCATGACTCCGCCGAGCGTCTCAATGCCCACCGAGAGCGGGGTGACATCCAGCAGGAGCACGTCTTTGACATCTCCCTGCAAAACGCCCGCCTGCACCGCCGCGCCGAGGGCCACAACCTCGTCGGGGTTGATGGTGCGGTTGGGTTCTTTACCAAAGAGTTTTTTTACCGCATCCACGATAGCGGGCATCCGCGTCTGCCCGCCAACCATGATTACCTCATCAATATCTCCCAGGGCAAACCCCGCGTCTTTGACCACCTGGCCGGTAATGGCGACGGACTTGTCTATCATGTCGCGCACCAGCTCTTCCAGTTTGGCGCGCGAGAATTTCATGACCATGTGTTTGGGGCCCGCGGCGCCCGACGTGATGAACGGGAGATTGATTTCCGTCTCCAGCGTCGTGGACAGCTCGTGCTTGGCGCGCTCGGCCGCCTCTTTGAGCCGCTGGAGCGCCAACGTATCCTGCGAGAGATCAATTCCCTCCTGTTTGCGGAACTCCTCCGTGATCCAGGTGATGATGCGCTGGTCAAAGTCGTCCCCTCCCAGGTGCGTGTCGCCCCCCACGGCCTTGACCTCCACCGTATCGGCGCTCACCTCCAGCACAGAGAGATCAAATGTCCCGCCGCCAAAATCATATACTACGATCTGTTCGTCTTTTTTCTTGTTGAATCCGTAGGCGAGCGCCGCGGCCGTGGGCTCGTTGAGGATGCGGCTGTTGGCTTTGAACCCCGCGATCTCCGCGGCGGCCTGGGTCGCCTTGCGCTGGGCATCGTCAAAATAGGCCGGTACGGTAATGATGGCTTCGTTTATTTTCTCGCCGGTTTTCTCCTCCGCGTCCGCTTTGAGTTTTTGGAGCACCATGGCCGATATTTCCTCCGGCCGATACCACTTGTCGCCCATTTTCACCTCCACGCCGCCGTTGGCGCCTTCTTTGAGTTCATACGGCAGAAGAGTTTTGTCGCGCGCGACTTCCGCATCAGCAAATTTGCGTCCGATCAGGCGCTTGACCGAATACAGCGTATTCTTGGGATTGGTAACGGCCTGGCGTTTGGCCAGCAGTCCCGTCAGGCGGTTGCCCGACTTTGCGGTGGCGACCATGGAGGGCGTCGTGCGACTGCCTTCTTTGTTCTCAATGATTTTCGGCTCGCCGCCCTCAATCACGGCCATCGCCGAATTCGTCGTTCCCAGATCAATCCCCAGTATCTTTGGCATATGATGTATGTTATCTTTTTTATTCGTTTTCTATAGTTGTGTGTTGAATATGAAGCAATGCCGTTGTCCGTTTATTCCTATGGCGATTTTGAAAGTTTGACGCGGGCGGGGCGGACAACTCTGCCGTGCAGGCGGTAGCCCTTTTGCAGAACGCGGGCAATCGCTCCTGCGGGTACGTCCGACGCCTCCTCGCCTATGGCTTCGTGCAGTTCAGGATTGAACGCGTCTCCCGCCGCCGTGGCTATTTCTTCCGCTCCCTGTCGGCGCACAATATTCTCAATCTGGCCGCGGATGAGCATAATGCCCCGCTCCACTTCCGGAGGAGCGCCCGCCGCCAGCGCCAGATCAAAATTGTCCAGGACGCCTATAATATCCTGCACGATGTCCGCGCTCGCAAAGCGTGCCAGGTCTTCCATTCGCCGCCGGTCATCCTTCTTGTAATTGACCATGTCGGCCTTGGCTCTCTGCCACCCGTCCAGATACTCGCGGCGTTCTTTTTCCGAACGCGCCAGATCGGCTTTGAGTTTTTTGATCCGGGCATGCAGGTCGGATATTCCGGCTTCCCCGTCGGGAATCACCTCGGTGTCATCCTCTCCTCCCTGCCCGTCCTCCGGTATCTGATCGTCCGTGGTTGTCATAATGTTTTTTTGATATGTCGCGCGACGGCTTTATGTTTTTTGTAATCCGTCCGCGTGGGCCCCGTCATGGCGACGAATCCTTTGAACCCCCGCGGATGCCCCCACCGCGCGATGGTCATGGTGTACGCGCGCGCGGGGCGCCACGGATTCTCGCTCCCGATAAACATACGGACGTCTTCGTCTCCGCCATTGTCCCCCAGCGTATCCATCAGGCCGCGTATGCCCTCGTCCATCAGGTCCGCAAGATGCCCGAACGTCCGGGCGTGCGAGATATCGTCAAACTCCGGCTCGTCCAGCAGTTCGGAAAACCCCGCCTCATAAAAGACGCCGCCCCCGGCAAGACCAGCCGCGGTGAGCGTGCCGGATATCCGCGAGACCGTCCGGCTCAACTGCTTGACAAACTCTTCCGGGCCGGACAGTTCAAACAACTCCTCCAGCAACTCCGCTTCGCGGGCCGCCAAATCCGCGTCACGAAGCATATAATCCACGAAAAAACGGTACCCTTTGTCCGTCGGCACTCTCCCCGCCGACGTATGGGGCTGGGCCAGAAGGCCCATCTCGTCCAGATGCAGGAGCTCGTTGCGGATCGTGGCCGGACTGACATCCATATCCAAGACCTGCGCCAAATCGCGCGAAGAGACCGGGTGGGCGCCCACAATATACCGGCGCACCACGGCTCCCAAAATGCTTCTCTGGCGCTCGTCCAATGATTGTATCCGCATAAAATCTTCCCACGCGGAACGACAGAAATCCGCCTCCCCGCTTGTCCCCCCAGTGTAAACCGGCTGGCAGTCTCATGTCAAGAGTGCTAATTTTGTGTACCCGAGGTTTCCGGAGACGCTTCCTGCGTCATGAGGCGTATCTGGTCAAACGGAGGTGGTTTCCGTATACTGTACCCATATGATATGGATCGTCGCGGAAAAGATTTTTATCCTCCTGGTGCTTCTGGCCGTACTGGGAAAAAGTGCGGCCTGGGCGATCCGGTCGTCCGTGGGTCTGTCGCGTATCGCGGGATTGAGTGAGTTTGTCATCAGTGTGGTGGTTATCACCCTCATCTCCATCCTCCCGGAGACGATCATTGCGATACTTGCCGCCGCCGAGGGATCCCCCGCTTTGGGGCTGGGCACGATTATCGGATCCAATGTCACCGATCTGACGCTGGTCTTCGGGATGGTGGCGCTTTTCGCCTCGCATGCTATCGGCGCGGAACCCACGTTTATAAAAGAAGATTATATTTTTCTCGGTTTTCTGCTCCTGCCCCTGGTGCTCGGCTTTACCGGGGTTTTCTCGCGACTGGACGGTGTTATCCTGATCGCCGCAGGAATTGCTTTTTTCTTCATCATGGCGCGGAGCAAACGCCGTCGCGGGATAACCCGCCATGTCCATGACGACGGACACCGTCATACGGCCATGAGTGCATTCAAGGATTTTTTTGTGCTGGCGTTCAGTCTCACTCTGATGGGGGCGAGCGCCTACTACGCCGTCCAGTATGCGGATCGGGTGGCCCGGATCGCGGGGCTCGGCCCCGCACTCATCGGACTCCTGATCGTAGCGCCCGGCACCTGCCTGCCGGAGCTTGTCTTTGCTATCAGAGCCGTACGGCGGCGCCACAGCACGCTTGCGTTTGGCGATATTTTGGGCACGGTGGTTATTGATGCGACTCTTGTGCTGGGTGTAGTGGCCTTTATAAGCCCGTTCGTATTCAATCCGCGCATCATTATTGTCACGGGCATTTTCATGCTTGCGGCCGGCATGCTATTTTTCTCGCTCATCCGCTCCGGCAGACAGTTGACGCACAAAGAAGGGCTGTCTCTCCTTGCGTTCTATGCGTTTTTCATTATGGTAGAATTCGCAACGCGCAACTGGACGCCACTGATCGTGAAATAGCGGAAGCGGTCGGGCACGGCATGACCAGCAGATGTTAGATATTGGCGGTATGGAAATACGACTCTACAACACCCTCTCGCGCACGAAAGAAAAATTCCGACCTCTGCGCAAAGGACGCGTTGGCCTGTATACCTGCGGGCCTACGGTATACAACTATGCGCATATCGGCAATCTGCGCACCTATATTTTTGAAGATGTACTCCGGCGCGCGCTGGTAGCCGCCGGATACCGCGTCCGTCATATCATGAACATCACGGACGTGGGGCATCTGACATCCGATGCTGATACCGGCGAGGATAAGCTGGAAAAAGGGGCACTGGCCGAGGGCAAATCGGTGTGGGATGTCGCGCGGTTTTATACCGACGCATTTCTGTCAGATATCGCGCAACTCAATATCAGGCGCGCGGACAAACTCGTCCCCGCGACGGGCGCCATCGCGGATCAGATAGCGCTGATCAAAAAACTCTTCGCCGGAGGATACGCGTACGAGACTCCCCAGGCGGTTTATTTTGACGTCTCGCGGTTTAGGGACTACACCCGCCTTTCCGGACAGCGTCTGGAGGACAAAAAAACCGCCGCGCGGGGCGATGTCGTGGAGGACTCGGACAAAAGAAACGCCGCGGACTTTGCCCTCTGGTTCAGATGCGTCGGCAAATTCGCCAACCACGTCATGCGCTGGCCGTCCCCCTGGGGTGAAGGCTTTCCCGGGTGGCATATAGAGTGCAGTGCCATATCGGCCCGATATCTGGGACAGCCTTTTGATATTCACACCGGAGGCGTGGATCACATACCGGTGCACCACACCAATGAAATCGCCCAGTCCGAGGCCGCCACGGGCAAACCGCTGGCCCGCATGTGGATGCACGGAGAGTTCCTGCTCATACGGGATGAGAAGATGGCCAAATCGGCGGGCAATTTTATGACACTCTCAACCCTTACGGACAAAGGCGCGGATCCGCTGGCGTTCCGGTATCTGACGCTCGGCTCCCACTACCGCTCGCGACTCAATTTCAGCCGGGAATCGCTTGCCGCGGCCGGGTATTCGCTGGAACGCCTTCGCGATTTTATCCGCGCGCTTGCGACCCCCCCCACGCGCGCCACTGGCGCGCGTGCGCGAGCGTCATCGCTCGCCGCGTGGAAAAAACGTTTTGACGCCGCAATCGCCGACGATCTCAATACACCGCAGGCACTCGCGGTTGTCTGGGATCTGATAGGCGCCTGCCACAAAGCCCCCCCGCACTTCAGCCCAGCCGCGGTGCGCCGCCTCCTTCTTGATTTTGACAGCGTCCTCGGCCTCGGGCTCAAAGACATAAAAAAAGAAGGTATCCCTGGGGAGATCTCCGCTCTCGCCCGCAGGCGCGAGCGGTACCGCGCGGCGCACGACTGGGACGCATCGGACAAGATGCGGGAGGAGATAAAATCGGCGGGCTACGACCTGGAAGACACACCCTCCGGCCCCGTCCTCAAAAAATCAAGATAGCGCAGGCCATGAGTTACCAACAGTATCATTCTGAAACGATCGTTTCAGAATGATACTGTTGGGAGAGGAGTATATATCTTTCTTTTCGGAAAGGCGGGGCCTTTCTGTGGCACAGGTCCGCAGGATGTGGGATTTTGTGTCGCTCCGGCGCCACTCTGTACACAACTTTTCCCATTGTAAAAAACCAGCCGCACGGTATGCTATAGGTCATGGCGACACGGGAAAAAACAGGCGCAGAGGTACGCACGCCCCCGCAGGATGTGGAGGCCGAGATCAGCGTTCTCGGCTCTCTGATGCTGGATCACGATGCCATTTATCGCGTTGCGGACGCACTCTCCGCGCACGATTTTTATAAGTCCGCGCACCGCGAGATATTTGAAGCGATCACGGATCTTTTTGCGCGTCGCGAGCCCGTGGACGTGTTGAGCGTGGGCTCCCGGCTCAAAGAAAAGGGCAAACTGGACGACATCGGCGGGTCGGGATATCTGACAACGCTGGTCAACGCCGTCCCTACCGCAAGCCATGTGGAGCACTACGCGTCTATCGTACGGCGCAAGCGCCTCCTGCGCGATCTTATCGGCGCATCCCAGCAGATAGCGCAACTGGGCTACCAGGAGGCCGACAATGTGGAGGAACTGCTTGACGAGGCCGAGCAGAAAATATTCGGCATCGCCAAAGATTCCCTGCGGCAGGAGTTTTTCCACGTCAAAGACGCTCTGGAGGAGGCGTGGGATCGCATAGACCGTCTGCATAAGGGCGACGGGGCCCTGCGCGGAGTTTCCACGGGCTTCGCCGATATGGACGGATACCTGGCCGGCCTGCAAAAGTCCGACCTCGTCATTCTTGCCGCGCGGCCGAGTCTGGGCAAAACTTCGCTGGCCCTCAACATCGCGCGCAACGTGGCCGTGGAGGAGAAAAAAGCGGTCGGCGTTTTCAGTCTGGAAATGTCGCGCGAGCAGGTTACCGACCGCCTGATCGCCGCCGAGGCGGGCGTGGATCTCTGGCGTCTGCGTACCGGGAAACTGCGTGCCGACGGTCCCGAAAACGATTTTGAACGCCTGCGCGACGCCATGGGCTCACTTTCCCAGGCGCCCATCTTCATAGATGACGTGGCATCCCCCACCGTCCTGGAACTGCGCGCCAAGGCCCGGCGGCTTCACGCCCAGCACGAGCTGGGGCTCATTGTCATTGATTATCTCCAGCTCATCCGCGGGCACGCCAAAACGGAATCCCGCGTCCAGGAGGTATCCGAGATATCGCGCGCGCTCAAGGGGCTCGCCAAAGAACTCAACGTGCCGGTGCTCGCCCTCTCCCAGCTCTCACGCGGGATTGAGATGCGCGGGCCGTCTGCGCGGCCCAAACTCTCCGATCTGCGCGAATCGGGCAGTATTGAACAGGATGCGGACGTGGTCATGTTTATCTACCGCGAAGACAAGGCAAAAGAAAACACCGATAAGACCAACATCGCGGAGATTTTGATAGAAAAACACCGCAATGGCCCGACGGGCAAAGTGGAGTTGTACTTCAGCGAGCAGTCCGCCGCGTTCCGCACGCTGGAAAAACACTATACCGAGCCGTTATAGCGGCACTGCTCCCTCGCGGAAAAACCAGAGACTTCCTGACTACATGGTTTCGTCACGAGATATTCGGATTTCGTGCGAGACGAAGCAAAAATTATGAAGCATATACGGAACATATGATGAATAATTTTTGCAAAGTCGGAGCCGAAATCCGAATGTCGCAGTAGAATAATACTTAGTCAGGAGGTCTCATGTATCCGGAACCCATCAAAAAACTCATCGCGCTTTTTGAACGCTTCCCCGGCATCGGGCCGCGGCAGGCGGTGCGCTTTGCGTTTTTCGTCCTCAAGGAGAAAAACCCGTTTATCGGCGAATTGTGCGCGGCTCTCCGCGATGCCGAGGAGAAAGTCGGCATCTGCGACACCTGCTTTCGGATGATGGAGCGCGAAAACGGCAGTATCACATCGTGCGCGATCTGCTCGGACCCGCGCCGCGAAAGACACCTGGTGGCGGTCGTGGAAAAAGAGTCCGATATGCGCAATCTGGAACACTCCGGAGCATACCGCGGACTCTACCATCTCTTGGGCGGCGTCATATCGCCTTTGGACGCCGACTCGCCCAAGCGACTCCGTCTCCGGGAGCTGTACGACCGCGTGGAGATGCGCCTGCGGGCCGGAGATCCGTGTGAAGTCATCCTGGCGACCAATCCCACGACGGAGGGCGACACTACCGCCCGGTACATTGAGCGCATACTGGCCCCCCTGCGGGAAACACACGCATCGTTTGCGGTCTCGCGTCTGGGGCGCGGACTTTCGCTGGGATCGGAGCTGGAGTACGCCGACGAAATCACACTCAAAAACGCCGTGCAGAACAGAAAATAATCGGATGGATTCGCATTGAAATCAAAAAAGTATCATTTTGAAACGATCGTTTCAAAATGATACTTTTTTGATTCTGCGGTCATCATGCGGCAGGATCGGTCGGTGTCTGTCTGTTTTTATATGATCGCCGCGATTTCCACTTCGGTAAAATGCTGGCGATGACCCCTCTTTGTGCGGTGGCGGGCTTTGGGGCGGTATTTGAAGACGATCACTTTTTTGGCGCGCGCCTGCCGGAGCACTTTGGCGTCTACCCTGGCGCCCGCGACATAAGGCGCGCCAATCCGCACGGCATCTCCGTCGGCCGTGAGCAGGACATCGCCAAAGGCGACCATGCCGCCCTCCGCGGCGTCCAGTTTTTCTATTTTGAGTTTTTGTCCGGGGCGCACCAGATACTGCTTGCCTCCGGTCCTGATTACTGCGCATTGCATAGTCCGGATATAATATCATACGCCCGTCTTTCGCGCAAGAAAGAAGCGGGAGAATATCTCCCGCCCGCATATATGCGCATGAAAAAGATATCAAGGGCTATGAGGACTCCCCTTCAGCTTCAGTAATGAGCGTGTCCAGAGAAACGGTCTTTCTGCGTCGCGTGTCTGACACATGCTCCAGGCATGCTTTGTAAGGACTCAATCCGTTGGCATGTCCGGCCATATCCTGGCGCTGTTTTTGGATCTCTCCTTCCGTTTTGGGCAGGATATGGGTGACAATCCATGTGTATCCGCCTTCGATATCTGCGATGTTTTTGACGCGTCTGCCGCTCCACACGGCCTGCACCTCTCTCAATTCACTGATACGTTCTCCAGGCGCGGCGGAGCACAAACCATTGCCCCGTCTGCTGTTGACAAACGTATAGATGGCTTCCTGTCCCCCCGCCGACGCGGGCATAAAAAGACGGTGTTGTTCAAAAAATTCCCGCAGTTCCTGCTTGCGCGATTTTACCATGACGAAACACCTCACGACGGAGACAAGTTCTCAAAAAAAGAACAATACATTACGCAAAACATACAAAAGAAAGTACGTCGTGTCAATCAGATGTCTCGTCGGGGCGCGCGAGCATCACGGGCTCCACTCCCATGCGCTCGCCCGTGATGCGCCCGATGTCCTTGTCAACCTTGCTGAATTCTTTCCCGGCATTGTTGTACATGCTGACCGTCGTCGTGAGATGCGTGCCTATTTTTTTGAAATATGCGTCATAGGAAATAAGATGACGGCGCAAATCCTCCACCTGTTTGACGATTTCCTTCGCCTGCTCGGAGATTTTCTGATTGCGCAGGCCCTGGAGCACGGTCTGCAGGTAGGCGAGAAAGGATGTGGGCGAGACCACGATGACTTTTTTCTGGCCCGCGTAGTGGATGAGATTGCGCGTATCGTCCGCGACAGCCCCGATTTTGTTGATCAGGAGATCGTAGTAGACGGCTTCCGACGGGATAAACATAAAGGCGAAGTCCATCGTGTCCTCGTGCGGCTTGACGTACTTGGACGTCTCGTCTATGCGCGTCTTGAGATCCGCGATAAGCGCGGACTCGTAGCGCTTTTTCTCGGTGATGTCGCGCGCCTCCAGGATGCGGTTGTAATTCTCCAGCGAGAACTTGGAATCCACGGGGATGACGCGCTTGTCCACAAAAACCGCCGCGTCCACGATGACGCCGTCGGCAAACGCATACTGCATCTGGTACGATCCGGGCGGCAGGACGTTCTTGAGCACGGTCTCCAGATAGTACTCGCCAAGAATCCCCCGCTGTTTGGGATTTTTGAGAATGTCCTGGAGATTTTTGACCTGGTCTCCCACGCTGATGACCTGCCGGACGGACTCTTCCACGCGCGTCAGTTTCTCCGCGATCTCGGCGACCATCCGGGTATTTTTGTGCGCGACGTCCTGCATCACCTGCGACTGATCCTGCATGACGCGGGTATTTTTGTCCGCCACGTTCTGCATGACCTGCGTGCTTGCGCCGAACTGGCTCTGGACCAGGGCGTTTGACTCGGCGAGGCGCGTGTCCAGCGTGCGGGTAACTTCGTTGATCTGTCCCTGCATCATCATCAGCATCCGGTTGAGGCTCTGCGCGTCCGCTTCGGGTTCTTTTTTGCGTCCCAAAAACCAAAAAACCCCGCCGAATCCGGCGAGAATAACGACGATGAGTACCATGAGAGCGATTTCCATAACGATATGATAGCACGAGACGCCGGTCCGGCAACCATTGACAAAATTATGAATACAGGTTAGGATATGAAAAGATCACTTGCGTCATGCGGTGATTTTTCCATTTGAGGGCTTATTTGCTTAACTTTCAATTATTCCTACCTATCTTGCATCCGTTATATTTGCGCTCGCACTGATGGTTCCGAATAGTCCGCAGGAAAAGCAAAACCCGGCTCCGCCGGCCGGCCTCTCCGACGCCTCGTATACACTGGAGGCGCCCAAAACGCCATATCAGAGCATAGAGGATTACGCCGAGAAGGTGGCGCTGGAAAATGACATCAGTCCGGCCCGCTTCAAACATCTGATCGCCTGCGAATCCCGCTGGAAGGAAGATGCGGCCGGCGACAGCGGCACATCGCTGGGTATCCTGCAGTTCAAAGCTCCGACATTCACCCAGTTTTCAAAAAAATACAATCTGGAGAGTTATGACTACGACCTGCAGGATCCGTATCAGCAGATGGATCTGGCGGCTCGCATGATCCGCGACGGATACCTCTCCCACTGGAAAAATTGCGCGCGCAAAACCGGCTGGATGTACGATCAGATTACGCGCCAATAATTGCGGCCTCGTACGCGGAAACGACCCCGACATGATGTCGGGGTCGTTTTGTATGCCGGTATGCTTCCCGTCATCCGCTTGACCACTCGCTCCCCACGCCGGAAAATGACGTGAGTTTTTTTCGAAATGCCGTCTCTATTCTTTGCAGTCCCTCTGGGGTCTTCGCCTCAAACACCAGGACCAGCGCGGGCACATTGGATGATGCGCGCACCAGCCCCCATCCGTCCTCCAGATATACCCGCCCCCCGTTGATATCTATGACTTTGTCGTCCCCGTATTCGCGCTTGAAGCCCTCCACCAGAGCGTCCACAACCTTATATTTTTCCTCGTCCGCGCACGGCGCGTGCCAGACGGGCGAGGTGATATAGCGCGGCAGACCCGCGACAAGCTCCGATACCGGCAAGGACTGCCCGCCAACATATTCCAGGAGCTTGAGCGCGGCAAATGTCGCGTCGTCAAATCCGTAGTATCCTCTGCGGAAAAAGATATGCCCCGACCGTTCTCCGGCCAGCGCCGCATCCGCCTCTTTTGATTTTGCCTTGATATAGGAGTGGCCCGTCTTCCACATCAGCGGCACGCCGTCGTGGGCCCTGATGTCTTCCACAAGCGCTTCACTGCACTTGACGTCAAAAACAATCTTCGCACCGGGGGATGCGGCAAGTACGGGGCGGGACATGAGGGCGAGCATCCGGTCGGGCCATATGATCTGTCCCCACTCGTCCACCGCCCCTATGCGGTCACCATCATCGTCAAATCCAAGCCCAATATCCGCTTTGTGTTTTTTGACGCCGTCGGCGATTGCGTCCAGCATACCCATCGTGCTGGGATTTGCCTCGTGGTGGCGGATAGCGCCGGGCTCCGTGTACTGCTCCACGACATCGCACCCGGCCGCACGCAAAATGGCCGGCACGATGGGGCCTGCCGTGCCGTTGCCGGTATCCACCACCACGCGCAGGCGCCGCGTGATTGACACCCGCGCCAGCACGTCGGCGGTGTAGTCGGCGATAATGTCGGGGATCGCCGTATAACCGCCCTTCCCGTCTGAAAACCCCTCTTCGTCCACGATTTTTTTGAGCTCGGCCATGTCTTCCGGAACAAACGTCGTGGAATAATCATACGCGTGTTTGAAACCCGTCCACCCCCAGGGATTGTGGGATGCCGTAATCATGACGCCGCCTTTCTGCCGGAGATGATATTGGGAAAAATAGAAAATGGGTACCAGCACGACGCCGATATCTATCACGCCGATCCCCGAATCCCGCAGGGCTTTTATCACGCTTTCCTTGATGTCTTTTGAATAAGGGCGTGCGTCGCAGGCCACGACAGCGTCGGTAATCCCGCGCCGTTTGAGGAAAACGGCAAAACCGCGGTTGATGCGGTACGCGGCGTCTCGTGTAAGCTCGTCCTCGCGGTCAATGCGGCCGCGGATATCGTATTCGCGAAACACCGAAGGATTGATTTTCATATACCGGAAGTATACGATATTTCCATATGTCTTTGAAGATAGGGATCGTGGGACTGCCCAATGTCGGCAAATCCACTTTGTTCAACGCGCTGACCCAAAAAAAGGTTGATATCTCCAATTACCCTTTTTGCACTATTGAGCCCAATGTCGGGGTCGTGCCCGTATCCGATGAGCGGCTGGAGCGGCTCGCGGCTTTTTCGCGATCTAAAAAAACGGTACCCGCCGCGGTGGAGTTTGTGGACATTGCCGGGCTCGTGAAGGGTGCGGCGGAGGGCGAGGGCCTCGGCAACAAGTTTCTCACCCATATCCAGGAGACCGACGCGATTGCGGAGGTGGTTCGCATTTTTGACGACCCCGATATCACCCATGTGGCTGGCGCGCCCGATCCCCTCTCCGATATTGATGTGCTGGAATACGAACTGATACTCAAGGATATGGAGACGGCCAGCAAGCGTCTTGCCACGATTGAAAAAGATATCAAAGCGGGTAAAAAAGGTGCGTCCGAAGAGCGTGTCCGCCTCCGGGACACAGAGGCGCATCTAGTCGCCGGGCGACTGCTCTCACGGGCGGGCATAGCGCCCGATACGATACCCCTCCTCACCGCCAAGCCTTTTATCTATGTCTTCAACGCGTCCGAGGAGCAGATCGCCGCGCGCTGGCGGCCGGAGACCGCGGTCCTGGAGAAAATAGGATCCGCGCCGTGGGTCGCGATCTCGGCAAAAATAGAGTCCGAGCTGGGACAGCTGCCCGCCGATGAACGCGCGGAGTTTCTCAACGCGCTGGCGATTGAAAAAGGCGGGCTGGATCATCTGGTCGGCATGGGATACCGCACCCTCGGACTCATGACGTTTTTTACCACGGGCGAGGATGAAACACGCGCATGGACGGTGCCCCGGGGATCGTCCGCGCCCCGCGCCGGACGCGCTATCCACTCGGATTTTGAAGGGAAGTTCATCCGCGCGGAGGTCATCGGGTGGGAACAGCTCCTGGAGGCCGGGTCGTGGGCCGCCGCCCGCGAGAAGGGGCTGGTGCGGACGGAGGGCAAAGAATACGTTGTCCGGGATGGCGATGTGGTAGAATTCAAAATATAAGCAAGTCGTGGCGCATGTCGCGGGCAACAAAAAGCCGGCGCGCCATCCGGCGCGCCGTTCCTGATATTATTTTTTGTCCAAGAGGTTCAAATTCCCGACAAACCGCATGATCCGTATGGCGGATAGGGCATTGCCCTGAATGCCCGCCATTATTTCCAGAGATTCTATCTGCGCGGGGGTAAAGAGAGCGGGCATCAGATCGCGTATGATTTTTCTTACTGCTTTTCTGTCCCCGACCATTCTTTTCACCACGCTGGATTGAAAGGTTTTCAGCCAGCCTGGAAATTTATTATCCCAGACCGTCCTGGCCCGTTCCATCATGACATCATACGCGGTATCAAAATCGTGCTCTTCTTCCAGGTAATCCTGAAGCATCCCTATTGCCATCGCTATCGCGATTGCCATAATATGATGCACAAAAAAACCCATCCGCATGATATTATCGGACACTTCATCAACGGCGGAACGATCTGGGAGCTGATGATATTCTTCAATCATATCCTGTATTCTCTGCGGCAATTCGTTCTTATGTCGCTGAGAGAATCTGCATACGGCATCCGCGATGGTGCCGGCCAGCGCATCCGAATAACTCTGTGTCATGACGATCCCTCCCCGGGGCATATACATGGCTGTTTATGAGAAGACCTGTGTGAAGAAAACCATTTCTGCGTTATTGCGTCAAGTATTGCGGATAATCGGGTCTTCTGATATAGTGGCTTCGTTATGGATTCCAGCGCCAAAAACTATGAGATCGCCTTTCTCCTGATGCCGTCCCTGACGGACGAGGAGGCGCTGGCGCACGCGGGCAGAATATCGTCCCTCGCGGAGGCCGATGGCGGCACGATCCGGCACATGGAGATGCCCAAAAAGTGCAAACTCATGTACCCGATCAAAAAACAGCAGACGGCCTATTTCTCGTGGATCGTCGCGGGGCTTGCTCCCGGTAGCGTAAACGCGCTGGACAAAAAAATAAACGCAACCCCGGAAGTTTTGCGGGCCATGGTCGTGGAGCACGAAGTGGAAACTCGCCAGCCCTATATCCGGCCGCTGTCGCCGCGCGCGCCTGCGGGTAGCACCCAGCCGCCCAAGGCGGTTGCGATTCCGCGCGAGGAACAAAAAACGGACGAGCGGCTCGATCTGGAGGCGCTGGACAAACGCCTGGAAGAGATATTGGGCACATAATGTCATGAATCTAAACAAGGTATTCATCCTCGGCAATCTTACCCGCGATCCCGAATTGCGGCAGACACCATCGGGACAGGCGGTGTGCACCATCGGCATCGCGACCAACCGATTTTTTACGGACAACGGCGGTCAGAAACAGCAGGCAGTGGAATACCACACCGTCGTCGCATGGGGCCGGAATGCTGAGATTATCAATCAATACGTGCGCCGCGGCAATCTGATACTGGTGGAGGGGCGTCTCCAGACCAGATCGTGGCAGGATCAGCAGGGCGCCAAGCATTATCGTACCGAGGTTATAGCCGAGCGGATCCAGTTGGGACCGCGCGGCGGGAGCGCCAGCTCCGGCGGCGGGGACTGGCAGAGAAACGAGAGAGCATCCGGCGCCGGCCAGTCGTCCCCCGCGGTACAGGAACAAAAAACACCACCCGAGCCGACGCCCATCATTGACATCGGCGATGACGATGAAGAAATAGACGTGAAAGATATTCCCTTCTGACAATTTGAGAACGTATATCACTATCCATCATGGCAAGACCGCAACAGCAAACCAAACCGAAGCAGTGCCTCTTCTGCACCACAAACCGCGACCTTGTGGACTATAAGGATGCGGATACCATACGCCAGTTTATGAGTACCCAGGGCAAAATATACCCGCGCCGCAAATCGGGTCTGTGCGCCCGCCATCAGCGGCGCATGGCGGTCGCGGCCAAGCGTGCGCGGTTTCTTGCCCTCGTGCCCTACACGACGCGATAGGATGCGCCCCGGCCGGATACGGAATGCCGCAGTATCCGCGCACACAAAACTCTTTCCGCATCGCGGAAAGAGTTTTGTGTTGTCCGGCGCCGGTCATTCCATCATCCTATTTTGACGGGTATGATTTCCGTAGAAAGGCCAATCTCATTTCCGAGGCCGAAGTGATAATCGGCGGAGTCGGAGTTTTTGAGCAGAAGTGCAAAAAAGAAAAGTTTGGTCCTCGCATACCATCCGATGCCGTCCCGGGGAAGAACCCTCTCCTGTACGATTCGGATGAGCCATTTATCCGGGTGCTCGTCTATATTAATTTTATGATGGTTGGCCAGACCTTCCAGGATCCTCTCCACATTCGGGTCTTCCATAAATCCGAAATTGACATCCACAGCCGTGATACTGCCCGCTCCCTCGCGCTCCCATATTTTTTTGACGAGATAACGCTCGTCCTCCACAAAGGCCGCTCTCGCGCCGACCACGGTGAGCAAAATAATATCCCGCGGCAGGATGCCGTTGCGTTCCCAAAATACCTGCAGAAGAGGCGGAATACGATCGTCGGGAGACATGACTGAATTGGGATTCATAAACACTACCGATCGCGGCAGGGATTCCGCCGAATTCTCGCGTACCGCGACCAGCTCGCGGAGTGTCATAGCAGGATACGTCCGGAAAACTGCGGCAATCCTAGCGCGTCCCCAGCGCCAGATACTCATGAGCGCAAACAGGCCGATGCCGATGCCGAAAGGAATAAACCCTCCCTGGAGGAATTTGGCGCTATTGGCGAGGAGAAAAGAGGCGTCAACAACGGCAAAAAAACCGAAAATGGATCCGGCGCGCGCAGTACTCCACCCCCACAAATATGATGCGACAGCGATCATCGCGATGGAATTGATGAACATATCTATGGATACGGCAAGCCCGTACGCGGACGCCAGTCCCCCGCTGGAACGGAAAATCAGCACCAGAGAAGCGCACCCGGCAAAAAGCGCCCAGTTGATGAGGGGCACATAAATCTGTCCCTCATGATCTTCGTGGGTATGGAGGATGCGAAGGCGTGGAAAAAGTCCCATGGCGGTCGCCTGCATGGACAGCGAGAATGCCCCCGATATGAGCGCCTGGGACGCGATGATGGTTGCCGCGGTCGCCAGCGCGACCATCGGCAAAAGAAGAGGCGGCGGTACCATGCTGTAGAAGATATTATGGTCTTTGATCACGTTGCCTCCCAGCACATACGCGCCCTGCCCCAGATAGTTGAGCAGGAGCGCCGGATACACCACCAAAAACCATCCCAGCCGGATAGGTTTTTTTCCAAAGTGCCCCATGTCGGCATACAGCGCCTCGCCGCCGGTAACCGTCAGCATCACTGCTCCCAGCACCGCTATCAGCCGCCAGAAAGAAATATCCCGGATAAACTGCACGGCATACCATGGATTGAACGCGTGGAGGATTGAGGGATTGGCCGCAACGGCGGATCCCCCCAGATATGCGATTGCCGCAAACCATATCACGATCACCGGCCCGAATATCCTGCCCACTTGCGCCGTGCCTTTATGCTGTACCGCAAAAAGCGCTATGAGAATAACAATTGTAATGGGGACCACAGCGCCATGCAGTGCGGGAGCCGCCACCTCCAGACCCTCCACCGCCGAGAGCACACTGATGGCGGGTGTGATCATGCCGTCCCCAAACAAAAGCCCGGCGGCGAACAAAAGCATCACCAGGACGACACCCGTCATTTTGCGGCTGTTTTCGTTTTTGAGGAGGCCGAAAAGAGCGAACACGCCGCCCTCGCCGTCATCATCCGCGCGCAGGACGAAAATAATATATTTGATCGCAACAACGATGGTAAGAGCCCATACCACCAGCGCGATACTGCCATAGATATTGCCGGGCGTCAGTGTAATCCCGCCGTGTCCGAAAAATATCTGATTGACCGCATAAAGAGGCGATGTGCCTATATCGCCGTACACCACGCCTAAGGCGGCCAGGGTCAGGACCCCCGTCTTTCTATGCCGTCTGAATCTGTCCAGAAAACTTGCCATACAAGACCCGCTATTCAAAAGAAACAGGAGTTCCAGACGGTGAGTCGGATACCCCTGTTATAGAAGATGCTTCAGTATCGTTCCTCCCGCGGCGGCATCTCCTTGGCCGACGTCCGGCCGGCCCGCAAATCCAAATCAACGAACAACCCCAGAATATAGAGCGCCAGCCATACCAAAGAGAACATAACCTGGCCCCTCATGACGGCTAAAGAAGATAGATAGCGCGTTGAGACACAAGTGAGAATATAATCCAGATGCGTTTTTCTGGCAAGACCCCTGGGGATAACTCCGAAAGGGAGGTTTACTTGCCGGATTCGGTGGCGGCCATTTTGTCGCGCATATCTCTCATGATCTCCTCGCGGGTTTCGGGGTTTGCTTTGAGATATGTTTTTGCCGCATCAAACCCCTGGCCGAGTTTGACCGCGCCGAAACTCAAAAACGCTCCGGATTTTTTGATGACCCCCGCGGCGATTGCCGCATTGAGCACGTCGGCCTCCTGCGATATTCCCTCGTTGTAATAGATGTCAAACTCCGCCGTTTTGAATGGAGCGGCGACTTTGTTTTTGACGATTTTGATCTTGGTGCGGTTGCCGATGATCTCATCCCCTTTTTTAAGCTGGGCGGCTCTGCGGATATCAATCCGTACTGAGCAGTAAAATTTGAGCGCCTTGCCACCCGGCGTCGTCTCAGGATTGCCGTAGAAAACGCCGATCTGCATTCTGATCTGATTAATGAAAATAACGACGGTCTTTGTTTTGGATACGATCGCGGTGAGCTTGCGGAGCGCATGGGACATCAGGCGCGCCTGGAGGCCCACGTGTTGCTGTCCCATCTCGCCTTCTATCTCGGCGCGCGGGGTGAGCGCCGCGACGGAATCCACGACCACCACATCCACGGCGTTGGAGCGCACCAGCGACTCCACGATCTCCAGCGCCTGCTCCCCGCTTTCCGGCTGGGATATCAGCAGATCATCTATCCTGACCCCGATACGCTGGGCGTATTCCGGGTCAAGCGCGTGCTCCGCGTCCACAAAAGCCGCCATGCCGCCTTTTCTCTGCGCCTCACGGATGACGTGGAGGGCCAGCGTGGTTTTGCCGGAACTCTCCGGCCCGAATATCTCTATGATCCTGCCGCGCGGCATGCCTCCCACGCCCAGCGCGGTATCCAAAGCAAGGGAGCCGGTGGGGATCACGTCCACGTCCACGCGGCGAGCCTCGCCTAATTTCATGATAGCGCCCTCACCGAATTTCTCCTGTATCTCTTTGACCGTTGATTCCAAAAGCTTGGTCTTGTCAAGCTTTTCTTTGTCGTCTTTGTCTTTCATATGTTTGGGTGACACGCGGCGCATCCCGCGTGCGATGCGCCGCGTGCCGCCTGTTTTAACCTCATGTTATTGTCTGACAAAAATATTTCGCACGACAGTCTGCGTTTTTCCAAAACGATTGCGTGAGGTAAAGTGCAGACTCACACTCCCGGGCGGCAGTTCAATGCTTTCATTAAAACCGCCCCGCTCGTCCAGCGTAAGCTCTCTGCCATTGACTGTCAAACTGCTTTCTTTCTCCGTCGAACCCGCCACGGGGACGATGGAAGTACCAAATGCGCTCCGATCTGCGGGACTGCGGACGATAAGCTCCGGCGGCACCGTAAAGGCCACAAGGCGCGCGGTCAAAAAGATCGTAATAACTAGGCCGAGACCGGCGGACGCAATCACACCGAACCGCCGGGGCGTGATCACCGTCACCCTTCTGTTCCCATGTGAACCGGAAATCTCCCGGTGCCACGCCCGGGCGCCCGATCCGTGCGCGATATCCCACTCGCGGCCGCAGTCGGCGACCAGCCCGTCGGCGTCGGGGTATCGGAGTATCCTGGCCATCCGCCGCACGATACCCTGCGCATAGACCTTGGCGGAAAATGCGCTCCAGTCCTCCCGTTCCAGAGCCAGCACATACCGTGGCGGGGCTTTAATATCGCGCGCGGCCTGATCCACGCTCATGCCCGCACTCTCACGACATTCGCGCAGGCGTTCGCCGAATCCGAGGCCTTCGTAATTGTTTTTGGGGGAGCTCATAATAATCCTGCGTCCTTTCCGTGTACGACTTTCAGACGATATCCTCGTCTATCGCGGCATCGCCGCCCGACTTTTCAAACACTTCGCGAGGTTTGGCGCCGTCGGCAGGGCCGATGATACCCTTCTGCTCCAGCAAATCCAGCAGGCGGGCGGCGCGGGCGTACCCGACGCGCAGACGCCTCTGCAGGTACGATGCCGACGCTTTGCCCGCCGCCACCACCAGCGCGCGGGCTTCTTCGTACAGCGCATCATCGTCTCCCGCGCCATCGTCATCCGTATCTCCAGACTGCCCGTCACCCGTTTTTACCGAGAAAATATCGCCGTCGTGTTCGGCCGCGGGCAGGGAGTCGCGGAGAAACTCCACAACCCGTTTGACCTCCGCCTCCGATATATACGCGCCTTGCAGGCGCCTGGATCTGCCCGAATCGCCCGACAGAAAGAGCATGTCTCCGTTGCCAAGCAGTTTTTCCGCGCCCGCCGTGTCAATGATCGTACGCGAATCAATCTGGGATGCGACCTGAAACGCGACCCGCGACGTGATATTCGCCTTTATGAGGCCGGTGATGACTTCCACGCTCGGCCGCTGGGTCGCCACGACCAGATGGATCCCCACCGCCCGCGCCATTTGGGCCAGACGCACGATTGACGCCTCCATCTCGCGCGGGTAGACCGCCATGAGATCCGCAAGCTCGTCCACGATGATTACGATATATGGCAGGGGCTCCTGGTCAGAGTCCTTGCCGATCTGCCCATTGAAACTGATAATGTCGCGCGCGTGGCTGACCGAAAGCAGATCGTATCGGCGATCCATTTCTTTTGCCGCCCAGCGGAGCGCCTGGATGGCTTTTTTTGCATCGGTAATGACAGGAGTGAGCAGATGCGGAATGTCATTGTATATGGAAAGCTCCACGCGCTTGGGGTCCACAAATATAAACCGCAGGGTATCGGGGCCGTTGCGATACAGGAGCGAGGTGACCAGCGTATGGATATGTACGGACTTGCCGGATCCTGTGGCGCCGGAAACCAGCAGATGCGGCATTTTGGCGATGTCGGAATATACCGGCATACCGGTAACGTCGCGACCGAGCGATATGAGGAGCGGTTGGGATGCCGCCTGAAACTGCTTGCTTTCCATCAGGGAGCGCAGGCCGACCAGGGATATGGAGCGGTTTGGCACCTCTATGCCGACCAGTGATTTGCCGGGAATCGGCGCCTCAATCCGCAGGGGGTGGGCCGCGAGCGCCAGGGAGAGGTCGTTGTTGAGCCCCACAATGCGGGACAACTTCACGCCCTCGGCGGGACGGAGCGTGTACTGTGTAACCGTAGGGCCGATGGCGACTTCTCCCATCTCCACCATAATGCCGAAGTTCTCCAGCGTCCGCTTGATGATATTGGCATTGGCGCGGATATCTCCCGAGCTGGGCGTTCCCTTGTCGCCTTGAAGCAGATCAAACGGCGGGCGCTTGTATCTGACGCGGCGCATGGGGCTCTGGCGCGGAGGAGCGAGCACATCGGGCTCTTCCGTATGCATCGGGACGGCCGATATATCCGCTCCGGCGCGGGACGCGATCATAGCGCCCGCCCGTGCGAGTATGGACGGCGCGGGGACATCAGGCGCCACCGGCGGCGGCTCGGGGTTTTCCGCGATTACGACCGGCTCGTCGGCCGCGTCTTCCTCGTCATCGCGCGACGATATGAGCGCGCGCCACAACGCGGGTATATTGAACACCAGGAACAAAGACACCGCCCAGAATCCGGCCGCGATCAGCAGTCCCGCCCAGAAATCAAAAAGTCCCAGCAGAGGATAACTGACCAGCGACCCCAGCAGGCCCCCGTTGCCCGCGCCAAACAGGATGTTGAAAATGCCCAGAGAAAATATCAGAAATAAAACGCCGCCGATCACCGTCTCCTTGATCAGCTTGCGCTCATGGGAGAGAAGAAAAGAGAACCCCACAAGCAGAAGCATGATGGGCGCGAAAAAATATCCCTTGCCGAGCAGAAAATCAAGCGCGCGGAAAAGCAGAGCGCCCGCAACCCCTCCTTTGCCCACGTAGCTTAGAAGCAGAAGCGCCGCTCCCACAAACGATCCGACCGCAAATATGCCTTTCTTTGTCTGATGATAAATGCCGCCCTCCACCGGAAGCGGCCCAGGCGCACCCTCGTCATCGCGTCGTTTCTTTTTTGGTACTTTTTGTTTTTTGCGCTTCATCACTCCCCCATGGTATAGGCAAAACCGCCTCCGCGCAAGGAGAAAATGCTATCTGTGCGTCCCTGGTTTTCCACAGATCGCGGGCGTATCCCGCATCGGCGGCGGGACGATCGCGCGGCAGAAGAACACACACTATAAAAACGCCTCCGTCGGGAGGCGTTTTTATAGTGTGTCCATCTCGGCTATGCCACCTTGCGGAAACCCGTCCCCGCCGGTATCAGGCGTCCGATGATGACGTTTTCTTTGAGACCACGCAGATGATCGCGCTTGCCGCGGATCGCCGCGTCTATGAGCACGCGCGCCGTCTCCTGGAAGGACGCGGCAGAGAGAAAACTGGACGTGGAGAGAGAGACGCGGGTGATACCCAGAAGCAACTGACTGCCCGCGGCGGGCGTCTTACCCGCGCGGATCGCGCGGATATTTGCGCGGCGAAACTCTTCTTTTTCTATCGTCTCGCCGGGTGTCAGGTCCGTGTCTCCGGCATCGCGCACCCGCACCCTGCTGAACATGGATCGCGCAATGACCTCCACATGCTTGTCGTGAATAGGCGCGCCCTGGAGAGAATAAATCTTCTGCACCTCGCGGACGATATAACGCTCCACCGCTTTCCGGCCCGCGAGCTTGAAAAGCTCGCGCAGGTCCGCATGGCCCTCCGACAGCGCGGTCCCCCGCTCCACCCAGGCGCCTTTCACGGCAAGGACGTTCGTATTGGCGGAGATACGGAATTCTTTGATCTCCATCGTATCGTCCGTCTCTATCTTGACAACCCGCTCGCGGCCTTCTACGGCGATATCCGCCACCGTCCCGGCAACATCGCTGATGACGGCGCGCCACTTGGGAGGACGGGTCTCAAAAATCTCCTCCACGCGCGGAAGGCCCGTCGTAATATCGCTGGATCCGGCCACACCGCCGACATGGAACGTACGCATCGTCAGCTGGGTACCCGGCTCGCCGATGGCTTGTGCCGCCACGATGCCGACCGCCTCGCCTTTTCTCACCATCTCGTTATCACCCAGATCAAACCCATAGCAGGCCTGGCACACCCCGCGCAGAGATCTGCAGGTGAGCGGAGAACGCACCACGATACGCTCCAGCGCGTTTTCATTGATCAGGCGCATTTCGTCCTGGCCGACCATAGTGCCGGCTTTGAGGATGACCTTCCCTCCGGCATCTTTGATGTCTTCAAAAAGCATCCGGCTAAACGCTCTCTGTCCTATGGTTTTGTTTATCTCGTCCGACCCGGCTTTGGTGATCTCGCGGCCCTCTTTGGGCTTGCAATCCGCGTCTATGATAATCACATCCTGCCCGACGTCGACGAGCCTGCGCGTCAGATACCCCGCGGCCGAGGTGCGCAGAGCCGTATCCGCCGTGCCTTTTCTGGCGCCGTGCGTGGAGATGAAATACTCCAATACGTTGAGACCCTCTTTGTAGGACGACAGCACCGGCAATTCAATGATGCGAGAGGCGGGATTTACGACCAGCCCCTTCATGCCGGACATCTGGCGGATCTGCGTCCACGATCCGCGCGCGCGGGAGTCCACCATCGTGTACACGGACGATTCGGGGTCAAGGGCCAGGGGTACGAGTTTGGTGATTTTGTCCACCACCTCCTGCCAGACCTCAACGATGCGGTTGTACCGCTCCAGATCCGTGAGAAGCCCCTGCTGGTAATGATCCACGATGACGGCCACTTCTTTCCGTGCCTCCTTGATGAGAGATTCTTTTGCATCCGGCATCGCCAGGTCGCCGATGCCCCACGAGATACCGGAGCGTGTGGCGTGCTCAAAGCCGAATTTTTTAATGCGGTTGAGGATCGGCGGGGTTCCCGCAATGCCGTAGCGTTTGATGATGGATGCCACGACATCCGCCAGATCGCGGTTTTTCATATCGCGGTTGACATACGGAAAATCATCCGGCAGGACGCGGTTGAAAAGAATCCGCCCGATCGTGGTCTCCGTGAGGGCAGGAGCATCGGTTTTTTTGCCCTGTCCCGCGGACTTGCGCACGCGGACGCGGATCCTCGCCTGAAGATCCACGACACCAAAGTCGTAGGCGAGTACGGCCTCTTCCTCCGACGCGAAAACTTTGCCCTCGCCCATGGCTCCGTTCGCCATTTTGTTGGCCATATAACAGCCCAGCACGATGTCCTGCGTCGGGTTCATAATAGGATCGCCCGTGGCGGGTTTGAGAAGATTTTTGGCGGCCAGCATGATTTCCTGCGCTTCGCGCTGGGCCTCGTCGGTGAGCGGCAGGTGCACCGCCATCTGGTCGCCGTCAAAGTCGGCGTTGAACGCCGGACACACCAGCGGGTGGAGCTGTATCGCGTCTCCCTCTATCAGCACCGGATAAAACGCCTGGATACCGAGGCGATGGAGCGTGGGCGCTCGGTTGAGCAGTACCGCGCGTCCGGCGATGACTTCTTCCAGCGCCGCCCACACATGCGGATTCTGGTCTTCTATCAGTTTTCCCGCGCCGCGGATGTTGTGCGCGATCTCCTGTTCTATAAGTTTGCGGATGACAAAGGGCTTGAAGAGTTCCAGGGCCATTTTTTTGGGCAACCCGCACTGGTGCAATTCCAGATCGGGGCCCACGACGATCACGGAGCGTCCCGAGTAATCAACGCGCTTGCCCAGCAGGTTCTGACGGAACCGCCCCTGCTTGCCTTTGAGTATATCGGCAATGGATTTGAGAGGGCGGCGCTGTGCCTGCGACGCGGCCGGCGCCGACCCGCGGCGGATTGAATTGTCTATGAGCGCGTCCACCGCTTCCTGGAGCATTCGCCGCTCGTTGCGCGTGATGACATCCGGCGCGTGCAGTTCAAACAAGCGCTTGAGGCGGTTATTGCGGTTGATGACGCGACGGTACAGGTCGTTGAGATCCGACGTCGCGTAGCGCCCGCCGTCCAGCTGGACCATCGGCCGCAGGTCGGGCGGGATGACCGGTATTACGGTCAGAAACATCCATTCGGGACGCACACCGGCCCGGATCATGCCGTTGATTGTCTGGAGACGCCGCTGTGATTTCTTCCGCGCAAGAGGCGTCTGATTGGGCAAGTCAGCTTCTATGGATGCGCGGAGAGCGTGGAGATCCAGCCGTTCCAGGATATTCCGGATGGCCTCGGCCCCGATCGCGGCCTCAAAAACCTCGCCGAATTTGCGCGACAGGCGGTGGTATTCCACCTCGGACAGGACGTGGTGCATCTGGAGCATCCTGATTTCTTCGCGCGCGCTGTCGCGCGCCTCTTTGAGTTCGGCGACATCCTTCTCGTCCATGCCCTTGGACTTGATTTTGAATTCACGGTCAATCTCGCCCAGGGCCTGCTCGCGCGCTTTTTCGTCTATACCGGTGACAATGTATCCGGCAAAATAAATCACTTTCTCCAGATTGCTGACGGACATATCCAGCAGGAGACCCGTTTTGGACGGCACGCCCCGCAAAAACCATATGTGACTTACCGGGGACGCCAGTTTGATCCATCCCATGCGCTCGCGCCGCACGATGGCGCGAGTTACCTCCACCCCGCACTTGTCGCACACAACACCCTTGTAGCGGATGCGCCGGTACTTTCCGCAATAGCACTCCCAGTCCTTTGTGGGGCCGAAAATGCGCTCGTCAAACAAACCGTCGCGCTCGGGCTTGCCGGTCCGGTAATTGATGGTTTCAGGCTTGGTCACCTCGCCGTGCCCCCACGACATGATTTCCTCCGGGGATGCCAGTTTGAGCGCGATCGCGCTGAAATCCGTGGTTAAAATAGATGAGGATGGCTCCATAAAAATATATTAATAAGATGAAGATGAAAACGAAGGTGGGAGTATCTGCCCGCCCGCGGCCGTGCCCGGTGTCACCGCGACATCCATCCGCGTCGTCATCGGCGCCGTTCCCGCTTCGCGGACAAAAGAAGCTGTAACAAACGTCTTCCCGGCAGACAGGCCTTTTACCGATGATATGACCGCGTTCGCGCACACCGCGCCGTCCGCGCATGATTTTTTGGTAACCGTCCGCTCTATCGCGGCGACGGCAGGATTGTCAGAGATGTATTCGGGCGTGATTTCCATGCGCGCCGGCATCACCTGGACACAGGAAAGCCTGGTGGGACACGGAGGCATGGGCGGCTGGTAAGAGGCGCGGAGGACGACCGATTCGCCCGTACGCAGTGCGACCGGGGATGGCTCCACCATGATATATCCCCGATCGGCCGCCGGAGCAGTTACTTCCACATCAGTTTTTGCCGTCAGGTTCACTCCTCCACTCGTGTAAGACGCGACGATTGTCGTGGCGCCCGCGGAGACGCCGCGCGCCGCGTAATGACGGGTAGAGGCGATGGGACAGGCGCGCGGCGGATCACATGATTTATCGGCAATCTCCTCCACCACGGCGACACGCGGGTCCCCGGAGACAAAGACGGCGTTCACTTCGTACGGAGCGCGCTCGGATATTTTGCACGACGGAATCGCATCCAGACATACGGGGCGCGAAGGCGCGAACACCACCTTTATCGGCGCGCTCGCACCCGCCTCCAGGCGGACTTGCGGCGGCTCTATAGAGAGCGTACCGCTACTCGTGACGCCGACGCCGCCTGATCCTTGTGCGGCCAGATCATTCGCTGAGCCGCGCGAAAGAGGCCCGAAATATCCCGTGGACGCGATGCCGGAGGCGCTCTGAAATTTTTTGACCGCTTCGCGAGTCTGCGACAAGAAATTGCCGGTAAACTCACCCGAATAATATCCCTGATCGGCCAAAAACTTCTGCAGATTCGCGACATCGCTGTTGGCGCGCATCCCGAAAAACAGATCATGCGGGAACTTAAAGCCCGGCCGGACCCCGCCGGACGGCGGAGTGGCTCCCTGTGATCCGTCCGCGCCGGAGGCTGGAATACCAGCCAACTCCCCCAGCGCCTCATTCAATTTATTCTCAAATGCCTGGCTTCCCGACTGCAATGCATTTGTCAGTCCCTGATCGGACGCTGGCGGGCGAGGTGCCGCCACAAGCGCGTCAAGCCGCGCCTGGAGAACCCGTATCTGCGCCTGGAGTTGTGCGATGATCTCCTGCTCCGCAGACGATGCCGCATACCCCGATGCGGGGACTATTATCGCAATCAGCACACCGGCGGCGATTATTGCGGAATATATGCGCGTATGCTTTTTCATAAAGGAAAAGCAGATTAATAATCGGATAACAGCCTATTTTACCCTCTGGCGCTCACGGCCCGATTTGACCGCGGACTTAATCGCGGGAGCCGCCTCCTCTTTTTCTCCATACTCCTCCTCGCGCTTCTGCACGAGAGACACATCCAGGGCAAGCGCTTTCAATTCGTTCACAAGCACATTGAAAGACGCGGGGATGTTTGGGCTTTTGATCCTCTCACCATTGATCACGGCCTCGTACGTTGCCGCGCGACCCAGCACATCGTCGGATTTGATCGTGAGCATCTCCTGGAGAGTGTGCGACGCGCCGTATCCTTCCAGCGCCCAGACCTCCATTTCGCCAAATCTCTGCCCGCCGAACTGCGCCTTGCCGCCCAACGGCTGTTGGGTGATCAGAGAGTACGGCCCGATGGAGCGCATGTGGATCTTGTCTTCCACCAGGTGGTTCAGTTTGAGCACATACATTGTCCCGACCGTCACCTTGTGCATAAAGCGATCGCCCGTCCTGCCGTCGTACAGCCATACCTTACCATCCTCGGGGAGGCCCGACCGCTTCAGCTCGGCTTTTATTTCCTCCTCGGTATATCCGGCCAGCGCGGGGGTCCGCGCATGATACCCCAGACGCTCCGCGGCCCACCCCAGATGCGTCTCATAGATTTGTCCCAGATTCATGCGCGAGGCGACACCCATCGGGTTGAGGATCATTTCCACCGGCGTACCGTCCTCAAGATATGGCATGTCTTCTTCGGGCAATATCTTGGCAATGACGCCTTTGTTGCCGTGACGGCCCGCCAGCTTGTCGCCGACCGATACCTTGCGCAATTGCGCCACATCCACCTGTATGCGCTTGATCACCCCCGCTTCCAGTTTGTCGCCCCGCTCGCGCGAGAATTCCCGCACGGCGACAATGCGTCCGCGTTTGCCGTGCGCCAGGCGGAGCGACGTGTCCTTGACCTCGCGCGCTTTCTCGCCGAAGATCGCGCGAAGAAGTTTCTCCTCGGGCGTGAGATCGGATTCGCCCTTGGGCGTTATTTTGCCCACCAGAATATCGCCGGAACGCACCTCCGCGCCTATGCGGACGACCCCGTCCTCGTCAAGATTTTTCAGTTTTTCCTCGCCTACGTTGGGGATATCCGGCGTCGTCACCTCGGGTCCCAGTTTCGTATCGCGCACATCGCATGTGAAATCCTCTATGTGGATGGACGTATAGCGATCTTCTTTGAGCAATTTTTCCGAGATGATGATCGCATCCTCATAGTTGGCGCCGAACCACGACAGAAACGCCACGCGGATATTCTGCCCGAGCGCCAGCTCGCCATTTTCCGTGGACGAACTGTCGGCCAGGACATCGCCTTTTTTCACGGCGGCCCCCCTGGCGACCACAGACTGCTGGCGGATGGCGGTGAAAGCGTTGGTACGCAGGAAAGAGACGAAAGGATACGTTTTTGTCTTGCCGTTTTTCTCCTTGATGGTGATACCGCGGCCGTCCACCGCGTCCACCACGCCATCGTCCTCGGCCAGAATCACGCGGCCCGAATCGCGGGCGGCCCGCACTTCCACTCCGGTGCCGACCACAGGGGCGCGCGCCCGGATGCATGGGACAGCCTGCCTCTGCATATTGGAACCCATCATCGCGCGGTTGGCGTCATCGTGCTCTAGGAATGGGATAAGGCTTGTCGCAATGCTGATGCACTGCTGGGGGGATACGTCAATAAAATCAACTTCCTCTCGCCTGATGGAGGAGGGGTTGCCGCGTACACGCGCTTCCGCCTCCTCTCCGATGATCATCCCATGGCTGTCCAGGGGCGTCCCCGCGTGCGCGATATTGTGTTTGACTTCCGCCGACGCGTCCAGATACAAAACTTCCCCCGTCATGCGTCCGTCTTTGACTTTAATATAAGGGGTCTCAATAAGACCCAGGTCGTTGAGACGGGCATACGATGCCAGATGTCCGACGAGTCCAATGTTGGGGCCCTCCGGCGTCTGGATGGGACATATCCTGCCATAGTGGGACGGGTGCACATCGCGCACCTCAAATCCGGCGCGTTCCCGCTGGAGACCGCCGGGGCCCATAGCGGACAAACGACGCTTGTGCTCCAGCTCGGATAGAGGATTGACCTGATCCATGAACTGGGACAACTGCGACGACGTGAAAAACTCCTTGACGGATGCCATGAACGGCCGTGCGTTGATGAGTTGTGCGGGTGTGAGAGTCTCGGGATCCAGAGTGGACATGCGATCCCGGATGATTCGCACCATGCGGCTTACGCCGACCCGTAGTTTGTTTTGCAACAGTTCTCCCACGCCCCGGACGCGGCGATTGCCCAGATGGTCAATATCGTCGGCGACGGAACTTCCGCTGTTGTTGAGACGTATAATCTCGCGCATGACCGCAACAATATCGGCGGCCGACAAAATGCGGTCTTTTCTGTCTTTGGCAAGACCCAGTCTCTGGATAAATTTGTACCGCCCGACCTCTCCCAGGTCATACCGCTCGGCGCTAAACATCGCCTGGATCAGGGATCGCGCATTGTCCGCCGTCGCCAGATCACCCGGTCGTATGCGCTTATACAGCTCCACAAAGGCCTGGCTCTGATCCTCCGTCTGATCTTTTTCCAGTGTCTTTTTGCTAAACGACACCTCTCCGTTATCAATGTCCGATAGTTGTTTTAGGATATCAGCCTGTGATACCAGGCCGAATACTTTGAGCAGAGCGCTGGCCGCTATTTTGCGCTTGCGGTCAATTTTGACGTATATAGCGCCATCCGCATCGGTCTCAAACTCCAACCATGCGCCGCGGTTGGGTATGATTTTGGCCCCAAAATAACGCTTGCCGCGCACCACCGACGTCGTGAAGTAAACCCCGGACGAGCGGATCAGCTGGGAGACGACCACGCGCTCTACCCCGTTGCCGATAAAGGTCCCCCGCGGTGTCATGATGGGGAAATCTCCCAGATAGATCTCCTGCTCTTTGACCTCTTTCGTGCGGTGGTTGGTCAGCCGGGCACGGATGCGCAGAGGCGCCTCATACGAGAGATTGCGCGAGCGCGCTTCTTCCTCACTGAACTTCGGATCATCCAGATAGAAGTTTACAAACTCCAAGGAAAACTCTTTCTCGCTGAAATCGGTTACCGGAGACACTTCATCAAAAAGCTCGCGCAGGCCTTTCTCAAAAAACCACTTGTAGGAATCTATCTGAACCTCTACGAGCGAGGGCAGTTCAACCAGCGGCTTTTTCCAGCGCCCGGTAAATTTCTTCTCCATAAAAACGACGTTAGTGATTAATAGCGGCGATGAGACAAAAGAGGACGAGGAAGGATTGGTATTTCGTACGGTAGAATCCTGATAGTCGGCGTAAAAAACAATATATTAATTAAATGCAAAAAAACAACAACCCTAAATACCTCTTTTTGTTTAGGGGTTGCGCGAACTCGTGCGATTATTACCTAGAGTCGCAGATAATAGGTTTGATATTTAGTTATATTCCCCCTCCCGGCGTGGATATTTTGGCTTATACACGGCACGGTTGAGGAGCTTCGCCACCAAGGACGGTCTCTCTTATCCACAGGTGACAAAGCGAATCTCCCCCCAGTATACTTCCCTGGCAACATCTGTCAACCCCCTATATCCGTCCACCACATTTGGCACTCCTCCTCCATCATACCAGAGGAACCATTCAATGGGTATCTGCGCGCGTGTTCTAGGCAACCACATTTGGCGGATTGATTAACTGATAATGGTTCAAAAATTCATTTGGTGTTTTCCCATTCAGACCGCAGTGCTCAAGGTCATTGTAGTACATATTCCATAACCTGATGCGAT
>Ga0233425_10000242_pt1 | contig 143696 bp, 131 predicted proteins | sample Watercolumn_Towu_2_FD_181712 | JGI IMG/M metagenome (GOLD analysis project Ga0233425, IMG submission 181712) | Freshwater microbial communities from Lake Towuti, South Sulawesi, Indonesia - Watercolumn_Towuti2014_140_MG | ecosystem: Environmental > Aquatic > Freshwater > Lake | place...
CCATCGCTTTGCACTGACCCAGGGTCATCACAAAACCGATGGTCATCATGTTCGTGACCCGGGGTGGGTCATTTCTAACCCGATGCCGTTCAAGGGTAAGTGGGTCACTTCGAACCCGATGTTGACATCGGGCGATGCGGCCAATGCTGAAATGCCCAAACTGTGGACGCCTGTGGGTATTTTGGGAGGGATTTGGAAAGCCCGGGTCGGCTTACAAACTAGATTAGAAGCACCCGTCTTGGCCTGTGGAAATCCTGCCAGCTAGGTCGCGTGCGCCCGTCGCAGTCCCTCAGGGCGTTGCCCCGAGACCCCAGCCCTCCCGTCTTAGCCGCCTGTTCGGGGCGGTCCCACCGTTGCAAATCCACATGGCCGTTCGGCTAGACTGGCGCATCCGCGTGCCCGCGAGGGCGTGCCGTGCTCTTTAACGAAACCAGATTGCGCGGGGGAGAATGCGCAACAGGCGCTTGGAACAGTGTCGCCGAATTACGCGACACTGAACGTTGGGATAGTCTCGGGAAAGTAATTGCTGCACCTGCACCGCAGCCCGAGGCGATTTACGCTAGGAATCTCGAGAAGTACGGCGATAAGCTGGGGCCAACAGTCGACTGGCTTAGGGCCAAAGGCAAGAGCTGGGAGGAAATTATTGAATCTGCAAGCCGGTCGGGCGGCAAGGATTTGGGGTTCTAAGAATGGGCACTGAGGAAGCAACTATTATTCTCGGAAATGAATATGACGATGCACTTAGAGGTGCCATCCATACTGTCCTTTTAAGGAGTGGTGCGGTTGGTATTGATAAGCTTTGGGGCGTTGGTGGATCGCAAGAAATTGAAACTCTGGTAGTTTGGCTCGGTATCGACTCAATAACGATCGAGGCAGAAACTTTCGTCGGCCTCACTATTGCTGGACCGAAGGCGATTGTGGAGGATATTGCTCGACAAGTGAGGCAGATATTGCGCGCTTCTGACTCTGCAAGGCAGCGTTAGCGAAAATCTCAATATACAACCGTGTGCGGTATGTTGATCAAGAGAACCCACACGACGGACTCAGAGTGAGAGATATCGGGTACGTTATCGAAGACTATGGCGATGGAAACTGCGAAGTCGAGTTCTACGATGCTGACGGCACCGCGCCGTTTGGTGGAATTTTTTCCGGCTATCCATGCACTTCCCACAGGAAGGTAATACAAGCCATGATTATCAATATTGAAAAGCCCTTGCGCTTGTGCCTTGACGTTGTCGAGACGGATAAACATGTTCCGTCAATGAGGATGCAAATCGCAGTTGATGTGCAGCAGTTCGGACATAAGCTGGCGTATAGGGGTTATGCATGGTTCGACTGCACAACGTGGGATACGTTTGTTCAGGGGCTAGCTGCGCCTGATACAACGAAAGTCTCTCTTGTTGATATGGGTGATCACTTCTCGTTGACGCTCGGCGTGGTGAGTGGGCGCTTGGAGCTAGCGTGGGAAATGAAGAAGCGTGATACCTCTGGAGCAATTGCTACTGCCACGTTCCGTTCTCCGATTGATACCGATACGTTTGCCCATGTAACGCTTCAGTTCAAAGAGTTCGAACGCTGGTGGTAGTTGTTATTAGTGGCGCGGACATGAAGAACCCGGCTCCAGCTGGGGTCTTCGTTTCTGCAGGCGTTGCTCTACAACTCCTGCGACAGTCTGGATACCGTTTTCACGTTGTCGACGACAACGTGTTCGCCGTCCTGGTCGAAGCGCACGAACTGTCGCCGGCCGTCGGGGAAGCGTTTCTCAACGAGACCCTTTGGGGTGTCCGGGGTCGATACGTAGATGGGATTGTGCTGTGCGAGGTGGGCACGGGCGGCCTCGTCACTGTCGTCGTTGGCCATGGCATCGAAGAGCGCGTCCTGCTCGGCGGGCGACATCTGATCGAACGGTGTCAGCGGTGTCATAACGGCGTGGGACAGTTCAGGTACTTGAATGGTGCTTAAAAAGGACACTGGCAGAACTGTTTGAGGACATGCCAGGGGCCAGCACAACAAAAACTAAACAGTAACTAAACTGTTTGAGTACTTAGGCAGTACATCGCGGGGCATGCTGGTGCGGCCATCCCCTGCAACCCATGGTCGGAATACACTCTGTAGCGGCGTTGGCGGGGTGGTCGGTCCTGCGGACCTACCATGGAGAAGACGCGCTCGTGTCGCCGCTACACGCTCGCGCTCCGGGGGCGGATAAGACCTATACGCGCGTGGTTTTGGAATTTGGCCGTGCGTGCGCCTCTACGCTATCGATAACACCCCCGGCAATTTCCCAAACCAAGGCAGCATCCATTCACTCAATGTTGACCTTGCCGTCCCTGACAAGCGCGGCAAATCTGTTTGTTTCGTCGCCGATGCGCTTTGCGAAGGCTTCGGGCGTGCTCGGCATTGGCTCGGCGCCGGCGGCCAGCATGCGCTGCTGGAAATCGGGTGAATTCACGATCTTCACGATCTCGGCGTTCAGGCGTGTCACGACTTGTGCGGGCGTAGCGGCCGGAGCGAGCACGCCCAACCACGTGCCGATGTCGAAGCCCTTTAGTCCGGACTCTTCCATGGCTGGCACGTCCGGCAATGCGCTGGACCGTTTCGCCGTGGTCACGGCCAGCGCCTTGAGCTTGCCGGCCTTGATGTGCGGCAGCACCGTCGTCAGCGTGTCGAACGACATCGACACCTGGCCGCCCAGCAGGTCGGTGGTCAGTGGGCCGCTGCCCTTGTAAGGGACATGCAGCAGCGTGATGCCGGTGGCCGTTTGGAACTGGGTGCCAATCAGGTGTTGCGCGGTGCCGTTGCCGTTCGATCCGTACGACATTTCCGGCGAAGCCTTCTTCGCCAGCGCTACCAGTTCCGCCACGTTTTTGGCGGGCGTTTTCGCACTGTTGACGACCAGCACGTTGGGCACCATCGCCAGCGTGGAGACAGGCGCCAGGTCCTTCTGGAAGCTGTAGGGCAGCTTTTTGTAGACCGACGTGGCGATCGTGTGGTGCACGGCGCCCATCAGCAGCGTGTAGCCATCGGGCTTCGATTTGGCAACGTAGTCGGCGCCCAGCGTGGCGCCCGCGCCCGGGCGGTTCTCGACGATGACCGGCTGGCCTAGCGATCTCGACAACTGGTCGCCCAGCGCGCGCGCCAGGATGTCGGTGGTGCCGCCCGACGGGAACGGCACCACGAGGCTGATCGGCTTGGCTGGCCAGTCCTGCGCCGTCGCGGCGGTGGCGGCACAGAGGCCGATGGCGCAGACGGACAGGCTGACGACGCGGCAGGCAAAGTGGGTGGTGAATCGACGCATGGTTGTCTCCTTTGCTTGTAGTAATAGGAATGCGTGACAGGCCGCAAGCTCGACGCCAACAGCCCCGCGCGGCCCGCAAATGCGCGACGCACGCGTGGCGCGTCCCGCCGCTGGTGCGGCGGTTGACCGGCCGCGGTGGCTTGACGCGCAGACAGCGACGCGTGCGCGGCTCTATGCGTCTCTGCGCGGCTTTATGCGGCTTATGCGACCTGAGGCCACCCTACGCAGCCTTGGCCTGTCCGTCCGCCGCCAGAAAATCGCAGACCGCCTTGGTCACCTCCACCGTCCTTGCCTTGCCGCCGAGATCGCCGGTATGCAGTGCCGGGTTGGCGGTCACTGCTTCGATGGCGGCCATTACGCGTTGCGCGGCGGCGTTTTCGCCCAGATGTTCCAGCAGCATGACCACCGACCAGAACGTACCGACCGGGTTGGCCAGTCCCTTGCCCATGATGTCGAACGCAGACCCGTGGATCGGTTCGAACATCGACGGGTAGCGGCGCTCGGGATCGATATTGCCGGTCGGAGCGATGCCCAGGCTGCCCGCCAGCGCCGCAGCCAGATCGCTGAGGATGTCGGCGTGCAGGTTGGTGGCGACGATGGTGTCGAGCGTTGCGGGGCGGTTCACCATGCGTGCGGTGGCGGCGTCGACCAGTTCCTTGTCCCAGGTGACGTCGGGGAAGTCCTTCGCCACTTCCACCGCCACTTCGTCCCACATCACCATGGCATGGCGCTGCGCGTTCGACTTGGTGATCACGGTCAGCAGTTTGCGCGGGCGCGACTGGGCGAGTTTGAACGCGAAGCGCAGGATGCGCTCGACGCCCACACGGGTCATCATCGATACGTCGGTGGCCGCTTCGATCGGATGGCCTTGATGCACGCGGCCGCCCACGCCGGAGTATTCGCCTTCCGAGTTCTCGCGCACGATCACCCAGTTCAGGTCTTCCGGCGCGCAGCGCTTGAGTGGGCCGTCGATGCCGGGCAGGATGCGCGTCGGGCGCACGTTGGCGTACTGGTCGAAGCCCTGGCAGATTTTCAGGCGCAGGCCCCACAGCGTGATGTGGTCGGGAATCTGGTTGTCGCCGGCGGACCCGAACAGGATCGCGTCCTTGTCGCGCAGGGCGTCGAGGCCGTCGGCCGGCATCATCGCGCCGTGCTGGCGATAGTAGTCGCCGCCCCAGTCGAAATCCTCGAACTCGAAGCGAAAGCCGGCGCCCGAAGCCGCCAGAGCTTCCATCACTTCCCGACCGGCCGGGACCACTTCCTTGCCAATGCCGTCGCCGGGGATGGTTGCGATCTTGTACGTCTTCACCTTTCGTCTCCTGTCTGGTCTGGAAATCCGGTCCGCAGCCGCTGGCTGCTGCCGACTTTCGATAGCGCTGCTGAGCGTCGCATGCATTGTGGACGGTGGACCAGGTTTTGGATTGCGGCTAAAGTTAATCCATTCTTAACCCACAGGTTAAAGGCGAAACATGGCTGCCAACAGTGCGATCCAGCCGGCTGAACTGGGGTTTTTCACGACGCTGGCCGCGGCCGGCAGCCTCAGCGCCGCAGCGCGCGACCTGGGCGTCACGACCGCGGCGGTGAGCAAGCGGCTGGGCCAGATGGAGATGCGCATCGGCATGCCGCTGCTGACCCGCACCACGCGGCGCATGAGCCTGACCCCGGAAGGCGAAGTGCTGCTCGAGCATGCGCGCCGCATCCTCGGTGAACTGGACGACCTCGAACAACTGCTTACCCGTGCCAAGGGCAGGCCAAGCGGCCTGCTGCGCGTCAACGCCACATTGGGTTTTGGCCGCATGCATGTGGCGCCAGTGATCGCCGAGTACAGCCGCATGTATCCCGATGTGGACGTGCAACTGCAACTGTCGGCCGATCCGCCGCCGCTGAGCGAAGACGCATTCGATGTCTGCGTGCGCTTCGGCGAGCCGCCCGACGCGCGCATCGTGGCGCGCAAGCTCGCGCCCAACCGTCGCCTCCTGGTTGCGTCGCCGCGCTATCTGCGCGAGCACGGCACGCCGCAGACGCCGGCGGATCTGCATCGCCACAACTGCATCGGCATCCGGCAGGGCAGCGATGCCTATGGCGTGTGGCGGCTCACGCCGGTCAAGGGCGCCAAGGCACGCACCGAGTCGATTCACGTGCGCGGCAGGCTCACCACCAACGATGGCGAGATTGCCGTGAACTGGGCGCTGCAGGGTCATGGCATCGTGCTGCGCGCCGAATGGGACGTGGACCGTTATCTGCGCAGTGGCCGCCTGGTGCAGGTGCTGCCGCAATTCGCAACGCCCGAAGCCAACATCTATGCGGTCTACCAGCAGAGGCACCAGCTGTCGTCGCGCATCCGGCTGTTCGTGGAATATCTGGCCGAGAAGTTTGCGGCATTCGGCTAGCGCGGGCGATGTTTATGCCGGCGCGTGGCCTCTGCAGCGTAAAAGCCCTGGCAGCGCCTGCTCGCGCGCAGGCCAAGTAAACTGCTGCCCTTTACGTATCTCGCTGGTTTTATCCACATGGCAGTCATGGAAAGAAAACAGGCCACGCTGGTCGGGCTTGTTGCAGTGGTGCTCTGGAGTTCGATCGTCGGCCTGATCCGCAGCGTCAGCGAAAGTTTTGGCGCCACGGGCGGGGCCGCGCTGATGTACTCGCTGGCGGCGGTGTTGCTCTGGCTCTGCGTCGGCCCGGTGCGGCTGGGGGCGTTGCCGCGTGCGTACCGCATCTGGGGCAGCCTGTTGTTTGTGTCGTACGAACTGTGCCTGGCGCTGTCGATTGGCTACGCCAACAGCGGCCGGCAGGCCATCGAAGTGGGCATGGTCAACTATCTGTGGCCCAGCTTCACGATGCTGGCGGCGATCCTGTTCAACCGGCAACGCGCCAACTGGCTGATCGTGCCCGGCTTTGTAGTGGCCATCCTGGGCGTCACGTCGGTGCTCGGTGGCGAACAGGGGCTCGATCTGGCCGGCCTGTCGGCCAATCTGCGGGACAACCCGCTTAGTTATGGGCTGGCGTTTGCCGGCGCGATGATCTGGGCCGCCTACTGCACAGTGACGGCGCGGATTGCCGAGGGCAAGAATGGTGTCACGCTGTTCTTCATGCTGACGGCGCTGGCGTTGTGGGCCAAGTATCTGATCGCTGGCGGGCCGCCGATGGCGTTCAGCCTGGACGGTGCGCTTCACCTGGCGTTGGCGGCCTGCGCGATGGGATTCGGCTATGCCGCGTGGAATGTCGGCATCCTGCACGGCAACGTCACGGTGCTGGCTGGGGCGTCGTACTTCATTCCGGTGCTGTCGGCCGCGCTGGCCGCGGCGCTGCTGGACGCGCCGCTGTCGCTGGCATTCTGGAAGGGCGCTGCGATGGTAGTGGCCGGCTCCATCCTCTGCTGGCTGGCGACGCGCGGCAAGGGCCTGCGGCCTGCGTCCGCATCCGCGCGCGCCCGACCGCAGCGCCAGTGATACCAGTGATCGCTACATCAACGCTTCGACCGAGTACGCGACACCGTCGCGCCCCGGATCCGCGCCGCCTTCGAGCAGGCCATCGCGGATGCGCACCGCGTGCACCCAGCCGATCGTGTAGTTGTAGGGATTGCGGATGACTTCGTAGCCGCGCTGCTCGAGCTGTCGCGTCACCGCGCGCGGCACGCGATTGCAGACGTCGATGGCGTTACTGGTCGACGAGAACCGCGGCGACGACACCGCTTCCTGCATCGTCATGCCGCGATCGACCACATTGAGGATCGCCTGCAGCACGCCCATTGCGATCTGCGTGCCACCGGGCGCGCCGAGCACGATCTCGGGCTTGCCGTCGCGGAACACAATCGTCGGGCACGACGACGTAAAGCGGCGCTTGCCTGGCGCGATGCTTCCCGCGCGACCGGGCCGCGGATCGAACACGCCCATGCAGCCGTTGTACATGAAGCCCAGTCCCGGCGTGATCGCGCCCGCGGGCATCGCCAGCGAATGCGTCAGCGACACGCAGTTGCCATCGCGGTCGACCACCGAAAGATGCGTGGTGTCGCGCGGCACTGCGTGTCCGGGATTCACGCGCGTCACGGCCACGCGATGGCCGCTGCGGATCGCGTCGGCTGTCGCCGTGGCGCGTTCGGCTGAAAGCAGCGCGTCGAGCGGCACGTCGACGTAGGCCGGGTCGCCGATATGGCGATCCTTGTCGACGGTGGCCTGTTTCATGACCTCGCACAGTATCGTGATGTACTCAGGCGAGTTGTGCGGAATCGACGCCAGATCGAACTGGTCGAGCGCGTGCAGCATTTCCAGCAGCATCGCGCCGCCGCCAGGCGGCTGATTGGTTGCCACGATGCGGTCGCGGTAACGCCCGAACAGCGGCTTTTGCCGCACCGCGCGATAGCCTTCGAGATCCGCGCGCGAAATCAGCCCGCCGTGGCGCGCCATGTCCTCGACAATCGCGGCGCCGATCTCGCCGCGGTAGAAATCGTCGGCGCCCACGCGGCCGATCCGTTCCAGCACATTGGCCAGGTCGGGATTGCGCAGCGGCGAGCCGATCGACTTCGGGCTGCCGTCTTCCTTGCAATAGAGTGCGCGGCCCGACGCGCTGAAAGCCAGACGCTCGCGGTTGCTGGCGCGGCCCAGCGTTGCGTCGTCGGTCCAGAACGCATACATGCCGGGACGCACGAAGTAACCGTTGCGCGCCCAATCCACGGCTGGTGCCACCACTTCGGCCCACGGCAGGCGGCCGTGCGCGCTGTGCATCGCCTCGAGCCCGCGCAGCGTGCCCGGCGTGGCAATCGACTGATAGCCGATATCGTTGAGCCGGCCCTTGATGAAGAAGCCGAAGCCGTCGCGCGCTTCGCCTTCGAGCAAATCGGCCCACATGTCGGCCCGCGCGCTGCCCGGCGCGGTCGCGTGGAAATCGAAATACTCGTGCGCATTGCTGCCCGGCATGTACACCGCTGCGGTGCCGAACCCTGCGATGCCGCACATCAGCGGATCCACCACGGTCTGGGTCAGCGCGCAGGCCACCGCGGCGTCCACCGCGTTGCCGCCGGCCTTCAGGATTTCCGCGCCCGATTCCGCGGCTTCCGGCTGCGGGCACACCACCATTCCCTGAGTGCTCATGATCAGTTCGCCTTGAAATCGACGTCGGACATCGCGCTCTGCAGGCGGCCGGTATCGCGCTCGGTCAGTTGCATCAGCAGACTCGACGGTCCCGGCATGGGGATCACCTGCATCGTCTTCAGCTTCTGCAGCACGAACTTGTCGGCGAGGAATTTTTGCGACGCGGCGTGCAGCCGGCGGATCGTTTCGGGCGGGGTGCCCGCCTTGGCGGCGATGCCCATCCATCCCAGATCGTCAAAGCCGGTCAGCCCCAATTCGGATGCGGTGGGCACGTTGGGCAGTTCCGGCACGCGCTTGGGCGAGAACAGCACCAGCGGCACCAGCTTGCCGGCCTGGATCTGCGGCGTCGCGCTGGCCACGGTGGGCGCCATCACCTGCGTTTGTCCGCTGACCGTGCCGACGATGGCGTCCGGCTCGCCCTTGTATGGCACGTGCGTCATGCGCAGCTTCTGGTTCTTCTGAAACAGCTCGACGATCACGTGCGTGGAGTTGCCCTTGCCCGACGAGGCAAAGTTGATCGCGTCGGGTTTGGCCTTTGCCATCGCCTCCAGATCCTGCAGTGTGCGGATGCCGGACTGCGGATTGGCAACCAGCACGAACGGCGTGGTGGTCAGCACTGCCACCGGCGCGAAGTCCACCTCGGGTTTGTAGGCAAGCGGCGCGTAGGCAAACTTGTTGAGCACCATCTGCGATACGCCGGCCAAAAACAGCGTGCAGCCATCGGCGGGCTGGGCCAGCACGTATTTCGCGGCGATGACGCCACCTGCGCCGGCCTTGTTTTCGACGACGATGGTCGTGCCCAGATCGCGGCTGGCCGCTTCGGCCCACATGCGTGCCAGCGTGTCCGTGCCGCCGCCGGCCTGCTGCGAAACCACCAGACGAATCGGCCGGTTGTTGCCCGCTTCGCCACAGGCCCAGGCAGTCGTGCTCGCGCCAAGCGCCAGGGCCGCAGCCAGCATCGTTCCCCGAACGGAGATTTTCCTCATGTCGTATCCTTGTCTTCAAGCGTGTCGTGGTTGCAGTGCGGCCGCTGCCAGCGCATTATTGCCGCGACTTTGCCGCCGTCGCCAATGAAAACTTCCGAACCAACCATGAGGAAATACTCATGCAGTCTCCGCAAGACGCCGTAGCGTGGGCCCGGCGGCTGCGCATGCGCCATCTCGAATCGTTTCTGGTGCTGATCGAAGCCGGCACGCTGACCCTGGCTGCCGACCGCCTTCACATGACCCAGTCGGCGGTATCCCACTGGCTCAGCGAGATGGAGGAACTGGTGGGTGCGCGCCTGGTGCTGCGCGGCAAGCAGATGCGCCTGACCCCTGCCGGCGAGGCCGTGCGCAAGCTGGCGCTGCGCGTGCTGGGCGAAGTCAGCCGCACCCACGACGATCTCATCTCGCTCGAACGCGGCGAGGTGTCGCGGCTGCATATCGGCAGCGTGACGGCAGGCATCGCGCATCTGTTGCCGCGCGCCATCCTTGCGTTCCGCAAGCAAGAAGGCAACGTCGCCTTCCAGGTTTCGGAGGGCGTTTTCAATCGGCTGCTGAGCCAGTTGGAAGAACGCGAGTTCGACCTGATCGTCGGTTCGATCGACGCACGCGCCTATGGGCCAACGCTGGAACACGAAGTCCTGTTCGAAGACGATATTGCGATCGTGGTCGGGCCCAGGCACCCGCTGGCGGGCGCCACCGAGATCGCGTGGACAGACCTCTACGCTTATCCATGGGCCATGCCGCCGCGCGATACGCTGATGCGCGTGCGACTGGAAAACACGCTGCTCGAGCGCGGCGGTGCGGGCATCGTGCCAGCGCTGGAAACGGGCTCGATCATGGTGCTCGAATCGATTCTCCACGCCAGCCATTTTCTGGGCGTCTGTTCCGCCGCCATGGCAGGGCATCTGGTCGATCGCGCGCTGGTGCGGCGCCTGCCGCTGGCCGATGTCGGGTCATTTGGGCCGGTAGGCGTGGTGTGGCGACGCGGCGGTCAGGATGAAACGCTTTTGAAGTTTGTCGCGACCCTGCGGCGCGAGGCCAGGAAGATGATGCGCGGGAAATAGGGGGCGCCGGGGCGCTTCATGGCGCGCAAGCAAATCGCGGCCGGTGCAAATGGCGTTCTCGTGCGGTGTGGATGCGTCATCGCCGTGCAGCGGCCCGCGCGTGATCGAGGAACGATTCGATCAGCGTGGCGCACGGCGACGACCGGCGCCACAGCACGCCAAAGCGGCGCGGCTCCGTTGCGGCGGGCAGCAACAGCTTTGCTATGCGCAGCCCTGCGGTCAGCGGCGATGCAATGTCCGGGACCAGTGACACGCCCAGGCCGCGATCGACCATCATCGCGATGGCCAGCAGGGAGCTGAGTTCAAAACGTTCCTGCACCGGCGTAATGCCGGCGCGGCGCAGGTATTCGTCGGCCTGTCGGCCGCCGCCGAGATCGCGGTCGTAGCGGATCAGCGGCCGGGTTCGCAGCAGTTCATGTGGATTCGCATGTTCATCGCGCGCCTGGGCAAGCACCACCAATGGTTCCTGTCGCAGCAGTTCCCACGCAAAGCCCTTTGGCATGGCAAACGGCGGATGCAGGCACACCGCGGCATCGAGTTCGAGTTGCCTGACCGCGTCGACCAAGTCGCTCGACATGGCCGAGCGAATATGGACCGACACGCCCGGATGGGCCGATGCGAAGCGCGCCAGTGCGTCGGGCAACAGGCTGTGCAGCGCGGTATTGATCGTGCCGATGCGCAGTTCCCGCACGGCCTCTGACTGGTTGACCCAGCTCCGCAGTGCGTCCACTTCCTTCAACAGTCCGACGCAGCGCTCCGCCAGGCGCCGCCCCGCTTCAGTGGGACTGACCGTGCGGCCCGACCGCCCGAGCAGCGTGGTGCCCAGCTGTCGCTCCAATACCTGGATTTGCTGCGACACGGCTGCCGGCGTGACATTGAGGCGCCTCGCCGCTTCGGCGAGCGTGCCGGTTTCGACGACCAGCGTGAAGGCGCGAAGGTAGGCGGTTTCCATAGATTTTCTATGCTGCGAAGGTAGAAAAGTATAGTTTATCTTGCGCTTTTCATCGGCGACACTGGATGCCCTCAACGAACACATCGCACAAAATGCACACGGGTATCCGGCCATGAGAAGCAAGTTGTTCGTCCCCGGCTCGCGGCCGGAATTCTTTGCCAAGGCGCTCGCAAGCGACGCCGATGCGCTGTCCTTCGATCTCGAAGACGCGGTTGCCGAAGAAAAGAAGGGCGAGGCGCGCGATCTGCTGTCGCGGCTGCTGCGCTCGCCCGAGGCGCGTGCGACCGCGAAGACGCTGATCGTTCGCGTCAATGGTCTGGACAGCGCGCATTTCGAGGCGGACATCGCCGCAGTGGTGCTCCCGGGCGTGCATCTGATCAACCTGCCGAAACCCGCCAGTGCCGACGACGTGCGCCGCGCGGCCGCCGCGATCGAACGGGCCGAACAAGCCAATGGTTTCACCGATGCCGATGCAAAGGTGGGTCTGTTGCTGAACATCGAATCGCCCAAGGCGCTGCGTTGCGCCGCGGAACTGGCATGCGCCCATGCACGCGTGGCGGGATTGCAATTGGGCCTCGGCGATCTGTTCGAGCCGGCCGGCATCCATCGGCGCAACACCGCTGCGATCGCGTCGGCGATGTTTGCGGTGCGCATGGCGGCGGCCGAGGCCAATGTGTTCGCCTATGACACGGTGTTCGCCAATATTCGCGATACGGAAGGCTTTCGCGCCGAAGCGGAACTGTCACGCCAGATGGGCTTCCTCGGCAAGAGTTGCATCCACCCGAGCCAGATCGCGCTGGCTAACGATGTCTATCGCCCCACCGATGACGAGATCGCGCATGCGGTGCGTGTCGTTGCGGCTGCCGCGCAGGCCCACGCCGATGGCGTCGGCGCCTACGTGGTCGACGGCAAGATGATCGACGGGCCGTTCGTGCGCCGCGCGCAGGCCACGGTCGAGATCGCCAGGCGGCTCGGACTCGTCGCGGCCTGACGGCGCGCACGGGTACCGCTCAAATAAAAAACCACACAGGAGACCAACCATGACGACCTTGCAGCCGCGCCTGCACCGGCATCGCGCCGCCGCGTGCCTTACTTTCATCGCCGCGCTTGGCGGCCTGGCGGCGGCGTCCGGCGCGATGGCCGAAAGCGCCTATCCGTCGAAGCCGATCACGGTCATCGTGCCGTATCCGCCCGGCGGATCGAACGACCTGTTCGCGCGGATCGTGGCCAAGGAGATCGGCGAAGAACTGAAGCAGCCGGTGATCATCGACAACCGTCCCGGCGCCAGTGGCAATACCGGAACCGGCATGGTGGCCAAGGCCGCGCCGGATGGCTACACGCTGGTGGCGGTGTCTTCGAGCCTGACCACCAACGCGGCGGTGCAGGGCAAGCTGCCCTACGACGCGGTCAAGAGCTTCGCGCCCGTGGCGATGGTGGCGCAGGGGCCGTTTATCGTGGCGGTCAGCAACGACTTCCCGGCAAAAACCCCGCAGGAACTGATCGACACGATCCGCGCCAATCCCGGCAAGTTCAACTATGCGTCTTCCGGGCCCGGCAGCGTCAATCAGTTCGGCACCGAACTGCTCAAGGCAAAGGCCGGCAAGCTGAACATCACGCATGTGCCCTATCGTGGCATGGGCCCGGCCGTGACCGACCTGATCGGCAACCAGACCCAGTTGCTGATTTCGAGCGGACCGTCGCTGTTGCCGATGGTGCGCGCCGGCAAGGTCCGCGCGGTGGGCATCACGAGCCTCAAGTCGAGCCCGGTTGCGCCGGAGCTGACGCCGATGGCCAGCGCGGTGCCCGGCTACGAGTTCGAACTCTGGTGGGGCTTTCTCGCGCCGGCCGGCACGCCGCCGGCGATCGTCGCGCGGCTCAATGCCGCTGTGAACCACGCGCTGGAGAAGCCCGCCGTGAAGGCGGCGATCCTCAAGGAGGGCGCCGAGGCAAAGCCGGTTACGCCGCAGCAGTTTGCCGAGACCATCGCCGACGATGTAGCGCGCTGGAAGGTGCTTGCCAAACAGCAGAACATCGTCGTGGACTGAACTGCTCGCGATCCGGAGACCGTATGCAAAGCCATATCACTACAGGGGACGACGTGTTTGCCTCGCACCGCGCAGGTCGACCGGGCCCGTTAAGCGGCGTGCGCGTGCTGGACCTCAGCGCCTATATCGCCGGCCCCTACGGCTGCTCGCTGCTGGCAGACCAGGGCGCCGACGTCATCAAGGTCGAGCCGCCCGCGGGCGACAATCTGCGCAAGTATCCGTCCACGCTGGAAGCCGAAAGCCGCGCGTTTCTTGGCGTCAACCGAAGCAAGCTCGGCGTCGTACTGGACCTGAAAGATCCCGCCGATCTGGAGCGCCTGATGGCGCTGGTGCGCAACGCCGATGTGCTGGTGCACAACTTCCGGCCCAGCGTGCCGGGCCGGCTTGGTATCGGCTACGAACAGCTCTGCGCCGTCAATCCGCGCCTGATCTACTGCGCCGTCACGGGTTATGGCGAAACCGGACCGCTGAAGGACAAGGCCGGCTACGACCAGGTGCTGCAGACCATGACCGGGATGTGCACGCTGCAGGGCAAGCAGGGTGGGCAGCCAGAAATCCTGTATGGCTCGATCGTGGACTACTACGCATCGGCCCTGGTAGCGGGCGGGGTGTCATCGGCGCTCTACGAGCGCGAGAAGAGCGGGGCGGGGCAGTATGTCGGCGTATCGCTGCTGCGCGCGGCGCTGACCATGCAATCGGCGCGCATGGTGTGGGCCGAATCGGAACCTAGGGAAGTCGGCCGCGACATGCGTTCCGGCGGCATTACCGGCATTCATCCCACCCGCGACGGCTACATCTATATTTCGGCCAACACCCCGCACTTCTGGCGCGCGCTGTGCGAAAAAACCGGTCTGGCCGATCTGCTGTCGACCGATCGTTACGACAGCGTGCGCAAGCGCGCCCAACATCAGGCCGAAATCCTCCCACGCCTGCACGCCGCGTTGCAGCAGCGCTCGGCGCTGGAATGGGAAGCGCTGTTCGGCGAAGAAGTGCCGTGTGCAGCCGCGCGATCGGTGGAGGAGATGTTCGACTTTCCGCAAGTGACGGCCGAAGCGATGGTGGCCACCTTCGAGCACCCTGTCGTCGGCCGCTATCGCGGCTTTACGCGCGCGGTGAAGTTCGGTCGCACGCCCGGCCCCGAGCCGTTCGCCGCGCCCGCGCTCGATCAGCATGGCGATCATGTGCGCGCGGCGGCGGACAGGCTGGTGCGCCACGCTTGAACTGCAATCATTGGGAGCCAATTCGGCAGGCGTCTTCCCAGCAAGAAATAGCGAATGCCGGATAAGTTTCCGGCGCATAAATCCTTGCTGCGGACATGCAATATCGCACCGAGGTACCCCGCAAAAGGGGTACGTCGCGTATATGCAATATTTGGAAAAAAAGTCCAAATAATGGATTACATTGCGGGACCAAAAAAAATGACGAAAGGGTCCTATGAAAGTAGCGAGTATTGCTGCAGCGGTTGCTGTCACCATTCTTTCCGGCTGCGCATCCATTGCGGGTAGTTCCAGTCAACCGATCTCGGTTCAGGCGATGAAATCGGGTTCGCAGGTATCGGGTGCCGTTTGCGAACTGACGAACGATAAGGGATCGTGGTTCGTGACGACGCCGGGGTCCGTGACAGTGCACAAGGCATACGGTGACATGAGCATCAAGTGCCAGAAGGAAAGCATTGACCCGGCGCTCACCACCGCCAAGTCGTCGGCCAATGGCCTGGTGTTTGGCAACATCCTGTTCGGCGGGCTGATCGGCCTCGCCGTGGATATGGGCACCGGCGCGGGATACGACTATCCCACCATGGTCACCGTGCTAATGGATACCATGCCGACGCCGGAAGCCGCAGCCGCCAAGACGATTGCACAAGCTACGGCAACGAAGGCTGATCTGGCCAGCGCACAGCCTGCCGCCGCTTCCAACGCCGCAGAAACGAAGTAATCAATCAGTCCTGTCCTCAAGGGCAACACCCGCGGTCCTTTGCAGGATGCGCGGGTGTCATCGTTTGGGCGTAGACCGAAGCCGCGCCCCGGCGTTGCCTTAGCCGATGCGGACGGCCACGTCTGCGCTGCCGATGCGAAGCGCGCGCTATCCCTGGGTCGCAAATCGTTTGGCGAGCCAGCGCACCGGAGCGCCGATCATCGGCAGCTGTCGCCACAGCGTCGCGGCGTCCCAGAAATCCTGATGATCGGAAACTCGGCCATGCGCATTGAAGTGCAGACGGCTGCAGCCAGGGACGTCGAATGCGCGCCCGCGCACCTTGCCTGTGAATGTCCAGGGGACATAGGCGTCGGCGCCGCTCGCCATCGGCGTGGCCATCGTAAAGCGCGCTGACTCCACCGTGTTGAACATGTGGACGAAGATCGCGTGAATTGCCGCGGTGCCCCGCACGTCATTGAAGGGATCGCGAAATCGCGCGTCCGGCGCGTAAAACTGCCCCAGCATTTCAAGAGACGCCGGTGTCAGTGTCTCGTACCAGGCAAGCAGTGCGCACAGGCTGTCCCGATGCGAGGGATCGGTCGGAGGCGGCAGGTCGGTTGCAGGGTTCATGATGTACGGGCCAGTCGTTGCAGCAAGCCGAGACTGATGCGGTAGGGCAGCAGGCTGACAAGACGAACCGCGCGCGTGAAGCGCAGCGGAAAGGCTATTTCAAAACTGCCCCGCGCGAATCCGGCCAGGATGTCCCGCGCCGCGATTTCCGGTGTGATCAGCGCGGGCATCTTGAACGCGTTCAGTGCGGTCAGGCGCGATTTGACGAAGCCGGGATTGATCAGGTAGATGCCAAGCCCATGACCATGCAGTTCGGCGTACAGAACTTCCGCCAGATTGATCAGCGCGGCCTTTGTCGGGCCATATAGCGTGGCGTTCGGCAGTCCGATGTAGCCGGCGGCGCTTGCCACGATGGCCAGTCCGCCCGAGCGCTGCGACAGCATGGTGGGCAGGATCGCATCGAGCCCGTAGTACACACCGCACAGATTCGTCTCGATCGTATGGTGGGCCTCTTCGGCGCTGACCTGCCAGGGCCGCAGGGGGCGGTATTCGGCCGCGCAGAACACGACCAGATCCACGCCTTGCCATGCCTGGCACAGCGCATGGTGGGTCGCTGTCCAGTCGCCTGGACGGTTCACGTCCATCGGCAATGCGACGCCGTTCGGATGGCCCGCGACCACCGCATGGAGGCCTTCGGGCCGGCGCGCCGACACGGCGACCCATGCCCCTTTGTCGAGCAAAGCCCTGGCGAGCGCCGCGCCGATGCCGCTGGACGCGCCGACCACCCACACGCGCTTATCGCGCCAGTCGCGCAAGCGCGGATTCAAATGCAGACCGAAGCCCATGAGGGATCCTATTGGGCCGGGCGACGAAAGGCGATCGTCACTTGTCCGACCTCGAAACCAAACTTTGTGACGCGCGCGCGATTGATCATCGTCTGCGGGTCGATGAGTACCATCATGTCGTCGAACTGGACTTCATACACGTCGTCGTCGACCGGCAAGCGCATCGTGTAATGCCAGCGCAGGACGTTGCCGGCCACCTGACCTGCCGCCGTGCCGACGATGTCGGGCGCGCTGCCCTGCCATGTGCCGTCGGCCTGCCGGCGGAGCGTCCAGGTGCGCTCTTGCGTGGTGCCGTCGCTGTAGTGGAAGGCCTCGTGCAAAACAAAACCGTCCGGCGTTGTCTGGCCGTTCAGAACCACATGGAATCGCTTGACGATCTCTCCGCTGCGTTTCTGGAACATGCCCCACGCCTCGGTCCTGCCCGCAAAGTACTGGGTGATGTCGAGCACCGGTTTTTCCTGTGCGTATCGGCTGACATCGGGTGTGGAGCATGCGGTGGCCAGCACGGTGGCGGCTGCCACGATCAGTGCAGCGAGCGGTCTCATGGAAAATTCTCCGTAACGGCGCGCGATGGCTCGCGCAATGCGGCCAGCGCGGCCAGCTTGAACAGGCAGGGCAAGCCCGCGTAGGCCAGCGCCAGCGCCAGCCCCGCGTCGCCGGTGGCGGGATTGCCGGGCTGATAGCCGAACCATGCCAGCGCCGGCAGCGATAGCGCCGAGATGGCGAGGCAAAGCTTGCCGATCAGCGTCCAGATGCCAAAGTAGGCGCCCGCGCCTTCGCCGTCCGGTATGCAGCGGGCGAGTAGAACCGGCGGCAATGCGAGATCGGCGCCCAGCGCCGCGCCGCATACGACGCAGACTGCCAGGAACGGCGCGACGTCGCCGGGCCCCAGCGTGGCTGCCCAGACGAACGCGGCGATGGCCAGACCCATTGCCGCGCGCCACGCGGAGCGCGGGCCGATGCGTGCCGATATTCGCACCCAAAGTGGCAAGCCCAGCGCCGCGGCCAGGAAATACGAGGCCAGACTTGGGGCCACCCATTGCGCGGCGCCGAGCCGGTCCTCGATAAAGAACACGGCCAGCGATGCCGGTATCGCGACGGACAGGCCATTCAGGAAATAGGGCGCCAGAATCATTCGGAACGACGCATTGGCGCGCACCGGTGTCCACAGGCTTGCAATGGTGTGCGCAAAGCCGCCGCGTCCGGATCGGCCGTCTGCCGTGCGCGGCGCCATCCGCCAGGGCGGCGCAAAGCGCAGCAGGCACAGCGCACCGATCAGCAACATCGCGAACAGCCCGATAAACGGGACCATCGCGTGCTGTGGTGTCTGGTCGTCTGCGGCCAGCAGCCACGCGGGCGCGGCGCTGGCGATGAGCACCCCGATCACGCCAGCCCCTTCGCGCCAGGCCGCGGCACGGGTCAGCACGTCGCTGTCGCTTGCCAGCCGTGCACCCCAGGCCAGGTAGGCGACGTTGATAAAGCTGTGCGCGGCATAGATCGCGACCAGCGCCAGGGCAAACCACACGGCCAGCGCGACGCCGGCCACCGGCGGCATCCATAACGCGGCAAACGCGCCAACCAGGCACAACGCGGCGATCCACAGCGCCATCGACAGGCCGCGGCCGCGCGCCAGCGTATCGGCCAGGCGTCCGAGCAGCGGGTCCTGTGCGGTATCGACAAGGCGCGTCAGGAACAGGATCAGCCCGGCCGTCGAAAGCGGCATGCCAAGACGCGCGGTGTAGTAGGCCGGCGCCTGGACGTAGATGGGCAGCGCCACCATGGCGAGCGGCAAGCCCATCGCGCCATAGGCGGCGAGTTGAGCGGTGCGCGCGGTCATCGCGCCAACCCCAGCAGTTTCTGACGCAAGCCTGGGTCCCGCGTGGCCGGGCCCAGCCAGATGGAAAAGAATGCGCGCGCCAGCGCTGGATCGTCGATCTGGCCGGTTGCGCGGTCATTGGCGTAGAAACGTGCGCCTCGATTCGGCAGGTAAACGCCGGTCAGCCGATCTCCCGCGCGCACGTCCACCATGACCCGCGACAGCGCATCGCGCCAGCGCTGGAGCGTGGCGTCAGAGAGCGAATGGCCCTGCATGCGCACGATTTCGTCGATGCTCGTGTCCACCAGGCGCTGCGCGCCAATGTCCCGCGCATAGACCAGACGCAGCGCCAGGGGCGCGTCGAGCACGCTCGCCGGATCGGCCGGCGCGGCAGACACGAGCGATGCCGATGGCTGTCCAATCCACAACTGCGCCTCATATATGCGCATTCCCAGCCAGCGGTAGTCGCCCTGTCCGATCATCTGCGCATGCGGCAGCGCATCGCGCCACGCCTCGGCCGCTATGCCAGGCAATGTGGACAATCCGAGCAGCAGCGCCGCCAGTTGGCGTTTCATGCTAATTCTCGCGCGTCAGAAGAAACTGCATGACGTCGGTGCGGCCCGCATCGAACCCGGCTTCGCAGTAGCAGAGATAGAGCCGCCACATGCGCACGAAAGTCTCGTCGAAGCCGAGCGCGAGGACATCCTCGATATGCGCCTCGAAGCGTTGGCGCCAGCGCCGCAACGTTTCGGCGTAGTCCCGGCCGAACGCCAGGACTGTCTGGCTCGAGAATCCTCCGCGCCGCGCCGCCTCGGCAAAGCGCGCTGGGCTGGGCAGCATGCCGCCGGGAAAGATGTACGCGCGGATAAAGTCGCCGCTTTGCCGATAGGCGTCGAAGCGCGCATTGTCGATCGTGATCGACTGGATCACGGCCTGTCCGCCTGGGCGCAGCCTGCGGTTGAGCTGATCGAAAAAACCCGGCCAGTACGCCTGGCCGACCGCTTCGAACATCTCGATGGACACGACGGCATCGTAGGTGCCCTGCAGATCGCGATAGTCGCGCAGTTCCAGCGTAATGCGATCGCTCAGGCCCGCCTGCGCAACGCGCGTCTGCGCCAGTGCAAGCTGCGCGGCGGAGATCGTCACGCCATGCACCTGCACGCCGCGCCGGGCCGCATGCAGGGCGAATCCACCCCAGCCGCAGCCGATTTCGAGCACGCGCATGCCCGGTTGCAGCGCAAGCGCATCGCAGATATGGGCGTACTTGGCTTCCTGCGCCGCTTCGAGCGAAAGGTCGCTGCGGCCGCCGAACAGCGCGGCCGAATAGCTCCAGGTTTTGTCGAGCCATAGCGCATAGAACGGGTTGCCCAGATCGTAGTGCGCGTGGATATTGCGCCGGCTGCCCGCGCGCGTGTTGCGCCGGAGCAGGTGCTGCAACTGCTGCCAGCGGCGTGCCAGCCAGGTGCCGGCGATGGTCCGGGACAGGGCCGATTCGTTGTCCAGCGCCACGCGCAGCACGGCCACCAGGTCGGGACTGTCGATCCAGCCGGCGCGATACGCATCGGCAAAACCGATATCGCCGGCGCGCAGGATCGCTTCGCACGCGCGCCAGTCGCGCAGCGTCAGCCTAGCCCCCGGCGCTTGATGCGGATCGCCGTATACCGTCTCTTGGCCGTCCGGCCGTAAGAGCACCAGATGGCCCACGTCCATGCGCTCGAGCGCGGCCAGGAACATTCGGACTGACAAGGATGTCCGGGACGGCAGCAGGGTAGGGGCAAATGGTTGGAGCAACGCACGCTGGTGGAAGGGCAGGCGGTTCATATGAGCAGGAAGTGCCGGGAAAAATGGGGTTAACCGACGGGCGGGGCCGACGGCGGATGCTTGCCATGGAACGGCACCGATCTCCACCACAGGCGCACCGCCTGCCAATGGATGCGCACGATGACCGCAATAGCAGCCCACGGCTGCGCGGCCAGTACCGCCAGCATGCGGCGTAGGGTTAGCGGCCCCTTGCGCCCGCCGATCGAGGTGCGCAGCAACAGGCCGTCGTCGTCGTAATAATCGATGCCGACGTAGGCCGTTTCCTCGGTTTCGCGTATATGAAACGCGTAGTGACCCTGCACGGTGTTGAAGGGCGATACGTGCAGCCGCTTGCGCGTGGCAAGCACCGTGTGCGTGTGGATCGGCCCCAGGTCCGGCGCGGTGACCAGATAGGCGTGGTGATCGCCAAAGGTGTTGTTGACCTCGGCCACCAGTGCGCGCAGTGCGCCTGCGCGGTCGTGGCAATACCAGAAGCTGACCGGATTGAAGGCGTAGCCGAACAGGCGCGGCGTGGTCTGTAGCCAGATCGGTCCGTCGTCGGGTAGGCCCGCCGCCGCCAGACGCGGGCGGACCCAGTCGCCAAGGCTGGATCCATCGCGCGGGCCATAGTCGCGCGTATGCAGGCTGACCAGCCTGGTCCAGTCGACGCCGAACCACCAGCGCCGCAGGCTGGGCATCGCGTCGATATCGACGCGCACACAGAACACCGGGTAGACAAAGCGATTGCGAGCGGGACGCAAGCGGTCGTGCATCACGCGGCAACGCAGGAGCCAGGCAGTCGCTGTCATAGTCGCGCCCATGTCGGCAAGGCGCCGAAATCGCGCACCACGCGCAGCGCTGATTTCAATCCGTCCTCGTGAAAGCCATAACCGGTCCATGCGCCGGCGTACCAGGTGCGTCGCTCGCCCTGCAATGCCGGCAGGCGCTGCTGCGCCGCAATGGCCGCCAGGTCGAACAGAGGATGCGCGTAGTGGAAGCGCCGCAGCTCCGTGCCGGGCGCGGGATCGCGATAGGCGTTGAGCGTGACCACCACGGGAGTGCGGAACGGCAGCGGCTGCAACTGGTTGAGCAGATAGCTGACGCATACGGCGCGCTGTGCGTCGCCATGGCGGCGGCCCAGGTAGTTCCAAGCGGACCATACGCGTGTGCGGCGCGGCAGCAGCGTGGCGTCGGTATGCAGGATCGCCACGTTGGGGGCATAGCGCACGCTGCCCAGCACAGCGCGTTCGGCCGGCGATGCGTCGGCAAGCATCCGCAAGGTGTCTGGCGCGTGCGTGGCAAAGACGATCGCATCGAAGCGCGCGGTGCCCTCGTCGGTCATGACAGAAACGCCGTCCTCGTCGCGGCGTACGGCGCGCACTGCCACGCCCAGACGGATGTCGTCGAGCCGCGCGGCGATGCGCTGCACGTAACTGCGCGCGCCGCCATCCACGGTGCGCCATTGCGGGCGATTGCGCACCTGCAGCAGCGCATGATTGAGGCAGAAGCGCAGAAACGTTGCCGCCGGAAAATGCAGCACGTCAGCCGTCGCGCATGACCAGATCGCGGCCGCCATCGGCAGCAGGTAGTGCTGGCGAAACGGCTGCCCATACTGGCCGGCGGTGAGCAGATCGCCAAGCGAGCAACCGCTGCGCTCGGCAAGCGCCAGATGGCTTTGCGCAGCGCCGTTGAATCGCAGGATGTCGCGCAGCATGCCAAGGAAAGTTGGCGAGAACGCATTGGCGCGCTGCGCAAACACGGTGTTCATATTGCTGCCGGCCCATTCGAGCCGCCCTTCGTCCAGCGACACCGCAAAGGACATGTCGCTGGCATGCGAGCGCACGCCCAGCGCATCGAACATCGCCACCAGGTTCGGGTAGGTGCGGTCGTTGAACACCAGAAAGCCCGTGTCGACGGGACAGGTGTGGCCGTCGAGCGTGACATCCACGGTATTGGAGTGGCCGCCGAGATAATCGCCGGCCTCGAACAGCGTGACGGCGTGATCGCGACCAAGCAGCCATGCCGTGGCCAGCCCCGAGATCCCGGCGCCCACCACGGCAATGCGCATTCCCTTCTGAGTGACCGAACAAGCGCCCACGCTGCACCTTTCTGGTTTTTTTAGCAGTTATTGATGCGTTTTCGAGCTGGGGTGCTACCATACCCCTACTGTCTCGGAAAGAAGGTTACTGCATAGTAACGAAATTTACAAATGGGTATTTTGGGTAAGCTCAGCTTCAAGGACCAGACCTTCCGGTTGCGTGAGGACGCGATCCTCGACGCCGCCACGCGCATTCTGGCGGGCAAGGGGTTCGACCTGATGACCATGGACGACGTGGCCGGCGAGGTGGGTATTTCGAAACCCATCCTCTACAAGCATTTCAAGTCCAAGGACGATCTGGTGGGCGCCGCCATGATCCGGCTGATCGACGGCGCGCTGGAGTTTCTGGAACGCTTGCCGTCGGAAGACACGGCGCTTGGCCGCCTGCGGGCGCTGCTGGCATGGGCGCTGCATGTGCGCCTGGAAGGTGGCTTGCCGTTCCTGCCGTCGACCAGCCCGAACGTGCGCGACATGCTCACACGCAACGTGCGCTACGTGACGCGCGTGCTGAAGCTCAACGGCGTCCTCACGAAGCTGGTGGGCGAGGCAAAGAAGGCGGGCGACCTGGACCGCACCTTGCCCGACGACGTGATCCTCTTTTCCTATTACTCGCGCACCTGCGATCCGGCTGTCGAATACCTGCGTCTGTACGCCAAGCTCGACGACGAGCAGATCGTCAAGCATATGCTCGACGTCTGCTTCAACGGTATTTCGGCGAAGGGTTAGCGATCGGCCGGACGAGTGCGAGGCGTCATCTCGATGGTCTCTGGCGTGGGTACGCGCTAGGTGCCCCGCGCGGCGCGTCGGGAGCGCACGGCATTGGCCAGCGTTTCCAGCACGGCAACCGAATCATCCCAGCCGATGCACGCGTCGGTGATGCTCTGGCCGTACGCAAGCTTCGCGGGATCGTGCTCGCCCGGCGTGAACTTCTGCGCGCCGGGCACCAGATGGCTTTCGACCATCACGCCAAAGATCGACGCGCTGCCGCTTGCCACCTGCTGCGCCACTGCGTCGGCCACGTCGATCTGCTTCTGATGCTGCTTGCTGCTGTTGGCGTGACTGCAATCGACCATCAGCGCACGGCCCAGCCCCGCGGCTTCGAGTTCCTTGCAGGCGGCCGCCACCGATTGCGCGTCGTAGTTGGGCGTCTTGCCGCCGCGCAAAATCACGTGGCAGTCGGGGTTGCCCTGGGTATGCACCGTCGCCACTTGTCCGTTTTTGTGCACGCCGAGGAAATGGTGCGGGCGCGACGCCGCCTGGATCGCATCGATGGCGATCTTGATATTGCCGTCGGTGCCGTTCTTGAATCCGATTGGCGCGGAAATGCCCGAGGCCAGTTCACGATGCACCTGGCTTTCCGTCGTGCGCGCGCCGATGGCGCCCCAGCAGATCAGGTCGCCGATGTACTGCGGTGAAATCACGTCGAGGAATTCGCCTGCCGCCGGCAGTCCCAGTCGATTGATATCGAGCAGCAGGCTGCGCGCGATGCGCAGGCCTTCGTCGATGCGATAGCTTTCGTCGAGGTACGGATCGTTGATCAGCCCCTTCCAGCCCACCGTGGTGCGCGGCTTTTCAAAATACACGCGCATTACGATCTCGAGCGAATCCGCAAAGCGTTCGCGCTGTGCCATCAGTCGCCGCGCGTAGTCGAGCGCGGCCTGCGGGTCGTGGATCGAGCATGGGCCCATGATCACGAGCAGCCGGTCGTCGTTGCCGTGCAGAATGCGCGCGATGTGCTGGCGCGTCCGCGTGACCAGCGCCTCGACCGGCGTGCCGCGGATCGGAAAGAAACGGATCAGATGTTCGGGCGGCGGCAGCGGAATGATGTCTTCCACATGCGCGTCGTCTGTCACGCTGGTGCGGTCCGGCGGCGTTTGCGAGCCTTGTGCTGCGACGGCCGATGATTGCTGTGGACTGGTCATGCGGAGCTCCTGGGATTCTGAAAGTGATGCGCGGCGCGGTGCGGCGGTAATGGCTGCGGGCAGCGCGCGTGGGGGTTCGGCTTGACTGGCGGGGTCGCCATCGGCGCGCTGCGCCAGGCTGTCGTAATAGTGGAAGGCGTGGCAGCTTCGTGCCCAATGGCGATTGGTGTTCTTGCGCGTGCCGATGCCGATCAGCGTGCGGCCAGCGGCGCGGATCCTTTGCGCCACCGGCATGAAGTCGCTGTCGCCGCCGATGATGACCACGGTGCCGATATGAGCGAAGCGCGAGATATCATCCGCCGCATCGAGACACAGCCGGATATCGGCGCCGTTCTTGGCCGACGCGCCGGGCGGGAACAACTGGACCAGATCCACGGCGTTCTGCAGCAGCGCATCGCGATACCGGCCGAAAAACTGCCAGTTGCCGTAGGCGCGATGGATGGCGATGTCGCCCAGCGATGCGCACAGGTCCACCAGCGACTGCACGTCGATCAGCGGTTCCTGCGGCTTGAAGCGGTTGTCGGGCTTGGCATAGGCGCCTTCGCCATGCTTGCCCTCGAGCAAGCCGGCGTGCAGGTTCTCGAAGTCCCAGTAAATCGCCACGGAGCGCCGCGCGCCGTTTTCGTCGTTCAAATCCGTTCTCCCGCATGCTGAATCCGCGGCATCTTACCGCCAATTCAACGATGGGACGGTGCGAACGGCCAGTATCGCGCAGGGTGCCGGCGCTCGACGTTGGCGCTTGATGTCGACGATCGCCGGCGCGCGGCGTGGATTCGAGCGCGACGGGTTACCCGTGCTGCGCGCGCGCCAGGGTCAGATAATGCGGAATCCGCGTCAGCGCCCATTCGGCGGCGGCATCGCGGATCGTATTGCGGTCACCGTGGAAGCGCCGGGTTTCGGCAAACTCCACCGGCTGGCCGGCGCGGCTCGCCGCACGGAAGATCCACGCAAAACATTGCGTGCCCACCGGCGTGCCGTCGTCCGCGCCATCGTCGGCAACGCCGGTATTGGCCACCGCGAGATCGGCACCTGACATCGCCAGCACGCCGCGCGCCATGGCTAGCGATACCGCTTCGCTGGTCAGCCCGTGGCGGTCGATCAGATCCTGGCTCACGTCCAGAACGCCGGTCTTTGCCTCGGGCGCATAGGTCACCACGGCCAGCCGCAGGCAACTGCCGCAGCCCGGCACCTCGGCAAGCTTGGCAGCGATCAGGCCGGCCGTGCAGGATTCGGCGGTGGCCACCACCAGGCCATGCCGCAGCAGGAAATGCGCTACGTGTTGTACGTCGTCCATGGCGAGTTGTTTTTGACGGGTAGGGGGGACGTCGGCATGGTGCGCGGCGGGCGACGCAATGGAACCACCATCAGCGCCACCATCATTCCCCGGGCACGCGTCGCGGTCGATACGCACGCGCGCACCGCACCAGTTCTTCCGCATACGGCATTGCGACAAACAGCGCGATCGTCACAAGCAGTCCGGTCAGATAAGCCGCGGGCAGCGGATCGGTCTTTCGTCGCAGCGAGAAATCGGCCACCGCCTCGCCGTGGCCAAACAAGGCGAGGAATTGATCCCAATAAGCCGCTGCCAACAGTGCGATGGCGGCAATCGGCAAGACTTCGAGCAGGCTGTGCATATGCTGCTCGACGGGGCGGATGTCGCGGCGCGCGCTAGCGTATTGCACGTCGATCCATGCGGTGACCGCATGCACCACGGCACCCGCAATCATCACCGCAAACAGCGCGGCGTTGATTTCCAGAAACAACGCCAGCAGCACGGGCACGCCTACCTCGGCCATCATCAGGCTGTGCATGATCGATTCCAAAACGCCGGCATTGCTTTCGATGCGAGTGCGCTTATGGCAGAGCCAGTCGCCCAGCCCGGCGCAAATCCATAGCGGCACGAGTCCGTACATCAAGATCGCTCTGACCGGGCTGTCCACCGTTGCCAACTCCTCGATAGCCGATTGAAGACGCTTCAGGCGCTGTCGTAGCGCTGCAAACTGGAAGCAACCGACGTGAAGCAATCGACGTGCCATTTTGGCGATGGGCGAACCATGACGCGCCAGCGCGGCGGCACGGTTTTTGCGCAGCCATTGCGTCGCCGGGGCTCACCCTCAATAGCAGGAGTGCAATATGTTCAACTTCTTTCGCAGGCATCGCGACCGACAAACGCCGGATCCCTCAACGCGCACCGACGAGGGCCAGCCGCCCACATGGCGCGCGCTGGAAGAGCGCGATCAGGCCCAACGGCCCGACGAGCCCGGCTTCGGCGGGGCGGGATACTTCGGCAGCAGCGACGGCGGCGGCCAGTCGTTCAACAGCGCACAGCGCGTCTATCCTGGCGACCCCGGCTATCGCGACCATCCCACGCGCCCCGTTACGTCGCCACGAATCGGCGCGCATCCCACGGGACCGAAGAACTTCCAGCGTGACGACCACCGCATCCACGCCGATGTCTGCGACCGTCTGGCCATGGACGACGCGGTCGATGTCAGCGAGGTCACGGTCGACGTAGAGCAGGGGCTGGTGAAACTGGAGGGATCGGTGGGGGACCGCTACCAAAAGTACCGTATCGAGGAAATTGCCGCGGCGGTGTTTGGCGTTTGCGACGTGGAGAACCACATCCGGGTGGGACGCGAGCGGGGCGAACTCGATCTCTCGGAACGCACCCTCAATCTGAGTTAAAGCGTCAGTTAAAGCGGCGGGTTTGCCGCAGCGCAGCGACGGCGCGCCAACGCGTCCGCGCTGCAATTCCTGCACGCGGCGCACGGCAATTTATGCAAGCGATGTGCTCCGCGCGAGGCTGATATCAGGGGCATGCGTGGCGGTTGGTGTGCCGCCACGCGATGCGCGTCGCCTTCCCTCAGGCGCCGTCGAGGAACGGATTGCGTCGGCCCAGGCGAGACCCCAGCGCATCGGGCGGCAGGCTCATGCTGGCCGCGTCCACGGCGACAGCGGGATTTGCAGCGACGGTAGGATCGCCAGGCGCGCCCGGCGCCATCGCGGGCGACGTGCTCGATGGCGGCACACCGCGCTGCACGCCCTGCATCGAACCCTGCGCATAGGGATTGGGAGCGGCGGGCGCCTGTGCCTGCATGGTCGATGCGGCGTCAGGCTGCATCTGTGCTGGCGTTGCGGCGGTGCCCGGCATGTCCGCGGTGGATGGCATCGTTTGCGCGCTCGGCATCGGCTGTGCCTGCTGAACCGGCTGTGCAGGCTGGTACTGCTGCGCCAGCAACGGGTACGACGCGATCATCGCGCCAGCCATCAACAGGGATTTCGCCAGATGTTGCTTCATTCGTGGACCTCCTGAAAACGAGAGTGACCACTGTAGCGGCGAAGCCCCTGACATTCTGTTCGATTGTGCAACTGGACTTAACCGTGCTTGATGTCGCGCGCCGCACACGGTATTACGCGCGACGCCATGCGCGCGCCAGCCATCTTCAACGTCGTCAGCCGAACTTGCGCGCGGCGTCCAGTGCCAGTCCCGAGCCGATGCCGCCGAACAGGTCGCCCTCCACGCGGCGCGCGCCTGGCAGCAAACGCGCCAGTTGCTCGCGCAGCAGGGGGACGCTGCTGGAGCCGCCGGTAAACAGGATCGTGTCGACCGCATCGGCCTTCACGCCGGCCGTGACGAGCATGCCCTGCACGGTGGTGGCAGTCTTGTCGACGAGCTTGGCAATCGATGCATCGAAATCGTCGCGCGTGATGGTCAGCGTAGTGTCGGGCGCGATGCGCGCCAGATCCACCACCGTTTGCGTGTCCTCGGACAGCGCGATCTTTGCTGCTTCCACCTGGATGGCGAGCCAGTGGCCCGCGCGCTCGCGGATCAGCCGGATCAGGCGATCGAGCTTTTCGGTGTCCGCGGCATCGCGATAGTTGTCCATCACGATCGACCACGCCTTGCGCGTGTAGACCAGGTTGATCGTGTGCCAGCTTGCCAGATCGAAATACTGGCCGGACGGCATCGCCTTGCCATTGCGCAGCTGACTGTTCAGGCCGAGCATCGGCATCACGCTGGCCAGACTCAGCGCGCGATCGAAATCGGTCCCGCCGATATGCACGCCGCCGTTGGCCAGGATGTCTTCGCGGCGGTCCAGTTTGCGCGCCCGTTCGGGCGACAGCCGCACCAGCGAAAAGTCCGAGGTGCCGCCGCCGATATCGGCCACCAGCACCAGTTCCTCGCCGCCGATGCCCGCCTCGTAATCGAACGCCGCGGCAATCGGCTCGAACTGGAACGCGATCTCGCGAAAGCCCGCATCGCGCGCGATCTCGGCCAGCGTGTCCTCGGCCAGTTGATCGGCGGCGGCGTCCTCGTCGATGAAATGCACGGGGCGGCCCAGCACGGCCGAGGTGAACTCGCGCCCGGCGGCGCGTTCGGCGCGGCCCTTCAATTCGCCGATAAAGTGCGCCAGCAGCTTGCGGAACGGCATGGCCTGGCCCATCACCTCGGTGCTGTCGTCCATCATCGACGTGCCCAGCAGGCTTTTGAGCGATCGCATCATGCGGCCTTCATAGCCGGCGAGATAGTCCGCCAGCGCCGCGCGGCCATAGCTGACCAGCGGATCTTCGGCGTGAAAGAAGATCACGGACGGCAGCGTGGCCTTGCCGTCCTCGAGCGGCAGCAGGGACGGCGCGTTGGGACGAATCCAGCCGACAGTGGAATTGGACGTGCCGAAATCGACGCCGCAAGCGTTTGAGATCATGAAATTCAGGGAGTCAGAGGCAGCAGGAGCGGGACATGCGCGGGCCGGGGGCGTCGCGCGCGGGGCGATATTGTAGGGGGTTTTGCCGTGCAGGGCAGAACGCGCGTGCGGGCGCCGTCCGACGCAGCATCCGCAATCACCCCATGCGGGTTTGTGCCAACTGGCCGTCACGTCGGCATTGCAGTCTACTGAAGCCAACAGGTAGCAGTGTGACCGGGGATGCGCGGCAACCTCGGGCGTTTGGAAAACCGACTGGAGACAATACCATGGTGACCAAGCAGGACGATGCACTCATTTTCCGAAACCTGATTGCCCTGGCGACGCTGGAAGCGCTGGGCAGCGCCATCGCACTAGGGCTGGCGTTCAATCTGCTCTCGTTCAATCTGCTCAGATAACGCACACGGGGGCCGTCGCCGGCCTCCGCTCGCCGTTTATCCGTCTTCCTGGCTTTCCGATGCGCGGTGTCGATTGCTGCGTCGGCAAGCTTTTCGTCCGCCCACTACAATGGCGCATCGCCCGACATCGATGTCGGGTCTGACCTGAAACCTGGGAGTCAGCGATGCGTATTCTGGTGGTCGGAGCGGGCGCCATTGGCGGCTATTTTGGTGCACGGCTGTTGCAGGCCGGGCGCGATGTCACGTTTCTGGTCAGGCCGCGGCGCGCCGCGCAACTGGCCGAACACGGCCTGCGCATCATGAGTCCGCACGGCGATCTCCATATCGCCCAGCCGCCCAGCGTGATTTCCGCCGATATCGCGCAACCCTATGACGTGGTGTTGTTGAGCTGCAAGGCGTACGACCTGGACGGCGCGATGGATGGCATCGCTCCCGCGATGGGTCCCGACACGGTCATCGTGCCGATGCTCAACGGCATGCAGCATCTGGACAAGCTCGATGCGCGCTTCGGTGCGCAGCGCGTGATGGGCGGGCGCTGCATGATCTCATCGACGCTGGACGAACACGGCACCATCCTGCATTTGTCGGCATTCCACGTGCTGTCGTTCGGCGAGCGCCCAAGCGGCAACAGCGACCGCGCGCAGGCGCTGGCTGAACTGTTCGGCAATGCCGGCTTCGACGTGCAGCGCAGCGACGCGATGCTGCAGGACATGTGGGAAAAGTGGGTGTTTCTGGCCACGCTGGCATCGTCCACGTGCCTGATGCGCGCACCGATCGGGGACATTTTGTCGGCGCCGCGCGGTCGCGAGACCATTGCCGCGCTGCTGGACGAATGCTCGGGGATTGCGGCGGCCAATGGCTATGCGGTGCGCACGCCGGCACTGGAGCAGGCGCGGACAACGCTGTTCGCAGAGAAGTCGCCGCTGATGGCGTCGATGCTGCGCGATGTCGAGCGGGGCGCGCCAATCGAATCCGACCAGATCGTGGGCGATCTGCTGGCACGGCGCCACCAGACCGCCACGCCCACGCTGGAGCTGGCGTTCACGCATCTCAAGGCTTACGAGGCGCGACGCGCGCGCGAACACTGATCCCGGCCGACGCCGGTCCGGCAGGTCGATCGCATCGGGTCGATCAAATCCTGTCGATTACGCCGGCTGCGCCGCAGCGGGTTGCGCACGCCGCGCCTGCAACCACGACGGCAGTTCGGCTTCCGGCATCGGGCGCGCCAGCAGATAGCCCTGCATGGCGTGGCAGCCGATGGCGATCAGCGCCTGACGGTCGGCTTCATGCTCCACGCCTTCGGCGACCACCTCGAAGCCGAACGACCTGCCCAGACTGAGCACTGCGCGCATCAGGTCCTGGTTGCGCGTCGAGCTGCCGATGTCGGTGATGAAACTGCGATCCACCTTCACGCAAGCCGCGCCCAGTTGCCGCAGCGCACCCAGCCCGGAATAGCCGACGCCGAAGTCGTCCAGCGCGATCGATACGCCGGCGCGCGCGAGGTTGGCGAGCTTGCCCCGCACCGCGTCGACGTCGAGCGCCACTTCCTCGGTAATCTCCACGGTCAGCAGATCCGGATCGATCTGGTATTCGGCCAGCGTCGACAGCAACAGGCGATCGATGTCCACCTGCGCCATTTCGCGCGGCGACAGGTTGATGGCAATCGGAATCCGCTGCGAGCCGTGCGCATGGATGGTCTTCGACAGCCGGCATATCCTGGCCAGCGTGGCGCGCAGCAGCGCCTCGGACAGCCCCGACGCGGCCGCCACCGACACCAGGTCCGGCGGCGGTACCCAGCCGTGCCGCGCATGCTTCCAGCGGACCAGCGCTTCCAGGCTGCGCACGGTGACACCGCCCGCGCCGAAGATCGGCTGAAACCACACTTCGAGCATGCCGTCGGCCAGTGCGCGTGGCAGATCGCGTTCGATGTCGCGATGCATCTGCAGGCGCCGGTGCAGGTTCTCGTCGAAGATGTAGAAGCTGTTGCGGCCATTGCGCTTGGCCGCGTATAGCGCGGCGTCGGCAAACAGCAGCATGTCGTCGAGGCTGATGTCGTGGTCGCGGCAGATGCCGATGCTGACGCCGACCGGGCAGTATTCGTAGCCGTCCAGTGGCTCGCGTACCGCGGCAATCAGGCGGCCGGCCAGTGTGGCGGCACAGTCCGACGTATCGGCGGGGTCGAACAGGATCATGAATTCGTCGCCGCCCATGCGGCCGACCATCTTGTTGGGGCCGGCCACCGCGGCCAGGCGTCGCGCCACTTCGCGCAGCACGCCGTCGCCGGCCTTGTGGCCGAACGCATCATTGATGACCTTGAAGCCGTCCAGGTCCAGCAGCAACAGGCAATGGCGCCCGCTGGTACCGCCCACGAAGCGCTTGTTGGCGCGATCGAAGAAGCCGCTGCGGCTAAGTAGGCCGGTCAGCGGATCCTGGCTGGCCAGCGTCCACATTTCGTCGGCGCGATTGACCGCATCGTCATGGGCAATGCGCAGCGAATCCTGGATTGCGGTGGCTTCGTTCTTCAGGCGGATCGAATACTCGATCTGTTTTTCACTTTCGAGCGTGCACCGCACCAGCGCAGCCAGATAGAGCAAGGTCGTGCCGGCCAGCCAGAGCCGGTCGAAATCGCCGAGCAGCAGCAGGCAGGCGGCCGCGGACAGCAGCGGCGGCGTGATGAAGCACAGCGGGATGCGCGCATAGGCAAAGCCGTGCGTCACCGCGCCGGCCGTGATGCCGCACACCACGGTCAGGTAGAACAGCGTCTGCGGCGTCGTATAGCCGTCGCACAGCAGCGGAATCGACGCCCAGGTGAGCCCCGAGAGCAGCGCCAGCACGCAATGCCAGCGCAGATGGCGCGTCACGGTGGCGGCGAGCGCCTGCGGCACGGTGCCCGGCCACGACGCCGTGGGCGGCAGCGGCGCCATGCACAGCCGCAGCCGCAATACATTCCAGAGTAGCGAGCAGGCAAACCAGGCGCCGGCCATTGCGCCGCGCCCGCTGTGCCACGCCACGACCAGCACGGCGATGCCCAGCGCGATGTTGATCGGAATCGACAGGCGCACGGTGCGCCGTACCGCCAGCAACTGATCGTGCCGTAACGGCCCGGCCAGCGCGGCGTCGATGACCGCCGCGCCATGGCCCCCGGATACCGGAGCCAGCGCCGAATTACTGTCTGTTTTCATGCATGCATACCCCTCGCCAATGGACCGCACGCGGTGTCCCGAGCCGCGCTGCAAGGCCACAGACGACTTCCTGCGCCAGAAAAAACCTTGATCCTGCTTCTTGTTATCGATGCTTCGCGCATGCAATCGCATCGGCGGCATCTGTATGAATCGCGGTGACCGTACTGATCCTTCTTGCTGCCGCGCCCCGGGCTTCCCCGGAGCAAGCGGCCGGACAGGATAGTCCCATTAAAGTGCTTGATGTATCAACAGTGCACTTTATGTCCCAACTTCGGAGGGGCGGGATTTTTGACAGACAGCGGTTCCGTCGGGCGTGTAGGCGCGCTATGCCGCGCTGCGGGTGTCTGCGGATTCGTGTGGTCGGGCCCGGTAACGCCAGAACGCGAGGAAGTCGGCCAGCGGCATGGCCTTGCCAAACAGCCAACCCTGGCCGGCCTGCACGCCGTGCTCGCGCATGATGCGCCATTGCGATTCGGTTTCGATGCCTTCGGCCACCATGCGGATGTCGAGCGCCTTGGCCATCTCGATGATATGAGGACCGACCGCTTTCGACGGCGCGCCGGTGGTCATCGACGCCACGAACGCGCGGTCGATCTTGAGCCCGTCCACGTGAAGATCGTGCAGATACGCAAGGCTGGAATAGCCGGTGCCGAAATCGTCGATCAGGATCGGAAAGCCGGCCTCGCGGAAGGCCGCGATCGTGGCGCGGCATTCGGCGTCATTGGCCAGTCCGCGCTCGGTCACTTCGATCCAGATCTGGCTGGCGTCGATGCCAGCGGCATTGCGCGCCGCGGTGATGGTGTGCAGCGTGTCGCGCGCGCGAAAATCGTCGGCCGACAGATTGATCGATACATGCATGGCGCGATTGGCCGCCAGATGCGCACCGAGGTCGCGCATTACGACTTCGATCATGCAGTTGGTGATGGCGTGGATGTCGCCGGTGGTTTCCGCCATGGGGATGAAGTTGTCGGGCGGCACGATGGTGCCGTCAGGCAGCCGCCAGCGCACCAGCGCTTCCGCACCGATGCAGCGACCGTCGTCGAGCGACATGATCGGCTGGTATTCGGCGTAGAACTCCTTGCGCCGGATCGCGTCCTGCAGCGCATAGCGCGGGCCGCGCAGACGCCGGCCCCAACGCAGCACCAGCCACGTTGCCAGCACGCTGACCAGCAGGCCGATCGGCAGGCTGAGGTAAAGCAGCCGGCGCCACATCGCGGCGACTTCGGATAACGGTTCGTACGCGACCACGCCGAAAGGCAGCAGGTGCGATGCCTTGACGTCGACATACCGGCCGCCCAGAACTTCGCCGTCCTGTTTGCGCTTCCATGCGCTGCGCACCAGCGCCGTGTCGGTGCCCGGCCAGTTCACCACGACATGGCCGGTGGCCGCATCGACCATGCCAAGCCGGATCAGATCGTCGAGCGGAACGATATCGATGAAAAATTGCGCGTCGACCACCACCACGTGCCGCCCGACGCGGAACTGCACGGTGCGCGGCGGCCCTGCCGTGGTGTCGATGCGATACGCCGCGCCCAGCTCTGGCAGGGCGGTCCACGGTGCGGTCTGGCCTTCCACGCTGCGCAGCGCGCCCGGGATGGACGACGACGAGCAGAGCAGTTGTTCGTGATCGAGATAGACGACCTGGCGCGCGTAGCGGTGCTGCAGATCCGCCTCGCGCATGGCGTCGAGATGGGCGAGGCTGCATGGCGGCCCGGAGAACGTGTCGGCCGCACGCGCCGCGTTGACGGCATCGCGCGACACCACGTCGATGCGCTGCAACGCGCGTTCGGTGAACTGGTCCACGCGCCGTTGAAACAGCTGTTCGGCAAATTCGCGCGACAGCCATGTGGTCAGCGCCACCGGGCCGCAAATGCCAAGTGCTACCAGACAAAACAAGATGTACCAATGGCGCAGCCTGGTCATGGAATCCGCATGCGGTAATCGGGCCGAGGCAGCATACCAGAATGACCTGTCTGATATGTCTGTAGTTGCTCAGCCAAGCGTTACGCGGCCCCGCGTTGGCGCAACGAACGGGCTATTTCTGCGGTCGGGCGCGCGACGGGCGGCCGGCGCCGATTTCAACCAGATGCTGTCGCCATGCGGAAAACACCGCGTCCAGGCACGGCGCGGCATCGCAGGCGTCGCGCTTTTTGCGGAACGCGTCGATATCGGACTGGGAAATCGTGCCCGCGGCCAGCAGGCGCTGCTGATCGGTATAGATGCGCTGATATCCCATCGAAAACAGCGCGGTTTCGCAGATGATCTGGCTGGCGCGCGTGGCGGGCGCAGTGCAGTCGATGTCGGTGGCTTGCGCGCTGCCAGACAGGGCAATGGCTGCGGCGGCCAGGCAGGCGGAGAGAATCTGGGGGGCGCGGATCATGGCTGCGGCGCTCGGAAAATCGGCAAAGGCCCGAGCGTACCGCATTTGGTCAGTGGCTCTCGCGATGGGGCCGGGCGGTCGGATCCGGCCGATCCATGCGCGTCAGTGTTGCGTGAATTTGAGTTGGGTGGTGTCGTAGCCCAGCGCGCGCGCCCGGGCAATCAGCATGTTGCCGAGTTCGCTCGACGGCCGGGGCTCGCGGGTCAGCACCCACAGATAGCGGCCCGACGGCTCGCCGACGATCGACCACGTGTAGTCGTCGGCGTGGTCGAGCACCCAGTATTTTCCGAAGAAGAACGGTCCGAAAAAGGACACTTCGAGCTTGGCGCCATTGCTGTCCGGCACCACGCGCGCACGGCCTTCCGAGGCGCGAGCGCGGCCGTCGGGGCTACCCTCGCGGCAGGTGTTGCGCACCGACACGAGACCGTCGTCGCGCTTGGCGTATTCGGCCGTCACGCCTTCGCAATTGCGCTCGAAGCGATTGTCATAGCGCGCGTATTCGTACCAGAGCCCAAGGTAGCGATCCAGATCGACGGCCTTGGCAGGCTCCGGCACCGACGCGTTACCGCGCTTGGTGTCCATCGAACGACATGCCTGGAGGACCAGCGCAGTGCCAATCAGCGCGGCGCCAGCCACGGTCAGATGCAAAATCGATCGTTTCACGGAAATCTCCATGGGATGCGGATCGTGAGATTGTGAGGCCGCCGCGCATCGCGCGGCATCGGACAAGCGCTGACACGGCAGGCGTCGCGCGCTGACAAACGGCCACACGCCTCGGCAGCTTTTCCACGGGCGTGTAAATCGGGCACGGATCGGGCATGGCTGAACGGGCGCAGGTGGCGCGCATGCCGCTTGTGCCGCGTCCGGGGCTCGGTATGGAACTTGCGATCGATAGAACGAAGCGGCATCCGCCGCGACTGGCCTGATCACCATTGGAGAGGCGCATGCAAGATCGAGCAAAAGACGCCGGCCGCGCGCCTGGCGCAACGAATGTCGGCCGCCGCCTGCGCAATGTCCCAGGCACCGACCGCACAACGTGGACCAAACAGTCTAGTGAACCTGTCCTGACTGGCCAACCCGGACAGGCGGGGCAGCCAGGTGAGCCGCCCCAAGCCGCGGCCGATCCGGCAGGAGAAGGCGTGAAGCCGGAGTAGGCCAAAACGCTCCTGCCCAGGGTCGAGCTCCGGGCAGCCCTTTGCATTCGATATTTCATGTCGGGCTGAAGCTTCCGCGTGCGCGGTGCTGCGATGATGGCTTTCATCAGCACCCCGCCGCGAAGGCTTGTCATGACCGATCTTCCCGATATCGATGAAACCGCCGCTTCGTCTTGCGTCGGCGATTCGTTTTCCGACCCTGCCGATCCGCTCGCCGCCGTCACGCACCGCGATCCCTATCCGTATTACCGCAGGCTGGTCCGCGAGCGGCCTTTCTATTTCGACTCCGGCCTGAAGCTGTGGGTAGCGTCGAGCGCCGACGCCGTGCGGGAAGTCCTCGATCATCCCGGCGCGCGCGTGCGTCCTCTGGCCCAGCCGGTGCCACCTGCGCTGGCGGGTTCGGCCGCAGGCGATCTGTTTGGCCGACTGATCCGGATGAACGATGGCGCCGCGCACGCCGCGCTGAAGGCGATCGTGCTGCGGCGGCTGGCCGCGCTGGATCCCGACGATGTGCGTGCGCGCGCCGAAGCGCTGGCGGCGCGGCTGCCGCGCATGACATCGGACGATGCGCACGAGGCCACCCGCTGGATGTTCACGCTCCCTGTTCTGGCCGTAGCCGATCTGCTCGGTTTGCCGTTGGCGGATGACGAGGCGGGCCACGTCCGCACGCGCGTGGCTGGCTTTGTCGCGACGTTTGCCGCTGCGATGTCCCCGCTGGCGACGCCTGCCGAGGTGGAGGCAGGCGTCACGGCGGCGCGCTGGCTCACCGCCTGCGTGGTGCGGGACGCGCCCGGCGTGCGCGACGACGGGCTGCTTGCCGCCTTGACCGAGGATGCCGCGTTGGCCCACATCGATCCGCAGACGCTGGCCGCCAATGCCGTCGGCCTGATGATCCAGGCATGCGAGGCCACAGCCGGCCTGATCGGCAACACGCTGGTGCGACTGGGACGCGAGGCGGCCAATACGGGCGCCATGGTCGACATGGCCGACCTGCCGAAAGTGGTCGCACAGGTGGCGCGCTTCGACCCGCCGGTGCAGAACACGCGCCGCTTCATGGCTGCCGATGCCACGCTCTGCGGCCATGCCGTCAAAGCCAACGACGCGGTTCTGGTGCTGCTGGCGGCCGCCGCGCACGATCCCGCCGCAACCACCGCGCAACCGGCGTGGACCTTTGGCGCCGGCCGGCACGGCTGCCCGGGCCACGCGCTGGCGCAGATGCTTGCCACCTGTACCGTGCAGGCGCTGCTGGCGCGCGATGTGCAGCCGGCGCTGCTGGCGCGTGCGGTGTGCTACCGTCCTTCGGTCAACGCGCGCATCCCGTGCTTTCTCTTGCAGCCATCTGAACGGAGCCCCCAATGATCGCCGTGATTTTTGAAGTAGAACCCGCGCCGGGCCGGCAGGACACGTACCTCGACATCGCCGCCCATCTGAAGCCGACGCTGGAGACCATCGATGGATTTATCTCCGTGGAGCGCTTCCAGAGCCTGACCACGCCGGGCAAGCTGCTGTCGCTGTCGTTCTTTCGCGATGAAGCTGCGGTCATCGCGTGGCGCAATACGCTCGATCATCGTCAGGCGCAGGCTGCCGGCCGCGGCGGCGTGTTTGCCAACTACCGGCTGCGCGTTGCGCAGGTGCTGCGCGACTACGGCCTGAACGAACGCGACGAAGTGCCGGCGGACAGCCGCGCCGTGCACGACGCGCGCCCCGCACGCGGAGAATGAGCGCGGCGCCGTCCGACATCCGCCGCGGTGGCAACCTGACATATTCCGACGCTAGACTGGTGCACGATCGCAAGATTGGCTGACGTCGGATTCGAAAGGGCGATGCGGAATGAAGCGGCGCGCGAGCGGCACCAGATTGTGGATAGCACTGAGCAAGCAGGCCGCACGTAGTGCGCGCCAGTTGCAGCGCACGGTCACGCGTACGGTGGCCGATCCGATGATGCGGGCCGCCAAGCAGCAGGGCAAGGCGGCCAGCGCGGTGATGGGCCGCGCGGTGGGAAAGGTTGCGCGTCAGGCGCTGACCGGCGTGGTCACGCCGGCGCGCGCACCGGTCAGCCGCGGCGGTGGCTTCTGGGAAGAAGGGCAGTGGGGTTTCCCCCTCGGCATCGGCAGCATGGCGCAGCGCCGCTACCGGATCTTCGTGCCGCCGGGCGTCAGCGCGGCGCGGCCGGCGCCGCTGCTGGTGCTGCTGCATGGCTGCGGGCAGGACGCCGCCAGCTTTGCCGCCTGCGCGCGCGTAGCCAGCGTGGCGCGCGATGCGCGCTGGGTGGTGCTGATGCCGGAGCAATCGGTCCAGGCCAACGCGCAGCGATGCTGGAACTGGTTTCGTCCGACCGCGCGCGGCGCATCGGAAACCGCGTTGCTGATGTCGATGATCGACCATGTTTGCCAGCGCTATGCCATCCTGGCCAACCGCGTCTGCGCGCTGGGACTGTCCGCTGGCGGCGCCATGGCGATGATGCTGGGCCTGCGCTATCCGGAACGCTTTGCCGCCATCGGATCGCATTCCGGCGCGGCCCCATACAGCGCAACCAATGCCACGCAGGCGCCCAAGGCCATGCGCGGCGAACGCGCGCCGGATGCGGCGGCTGCGCAGAGCGTGCTGGCTGGCCGGCTTCCGCCGCCGCTGCTGTTGATGCATGGCGATGAAGACAACGTGGTGTCCTATGACAACGCCACGTCGACGGCTGCCATGTGGCTGTCGCTATGGCCGGCCGGCGTGCCGGCACCGGTGGCGCAGCCGCCCCGGCGGGTTCGACGCGGCACTCGCCGCGCGGTGGAGGTGTTCGACTGGCAATCGGGCGCGCGCCCTTTCGTGCGAGTGGTCAAGGTGGAAGGGCTGCGCCACGCGTGGAGCGGCGGCACTCCAGGGCAGGCGTTCTCCGATCCCACCGGGCCGGACGCACTCAAGATCGCGCTACGTTTTTTCTCGGTGAATGGCCGGCATACCGATTGATGTGCTGGCCCTTGGCCGATGGCTGGTCGATATCGCCGCAATCGCCCGCACCTGACCCGCGCCCGTATCCTTCGCGCGATGCGCTCAGCGTCCATCCATCGGTTCGAACACCACATCGCTGGCCGCGCACGCCACGCACGGCAGGATGTAGCCGTCGTCCTTTTCGTCGGGACTGAGTCCCGGCCATTCGATGCGATACCGGACGCTGCCCGCATGCAGTTTGCTGATGCATGCGCGGCACGTACCGTTGCGGCAGGAACTGGGCAGGCTTACGCCATCAAGCAGCGCCGCTTCCAGCAGGCTGAGCGACGCCGGCGCGGGGAATGTCGCATCGCGGGGCAGCACGCGCGCCGTGTAGGCGCTGTCGTCATCGTCGTCGTGCATCGCGCCGTCCGCTGCGGCGTTGGTGTGGGGTTGGCTGGTCATGCGATCAGGCGTCGCTCTCGGGAAATTCGGCGCGGCCATGCGTGGCGTCACGCAGGGCGGCCATTGCACTGTCTCGCAGCGTGGCCGGCAGGCGGATCACCAGCGTGGCCTGCGCGCCGTAGCGCGTATCCGTCAGCGTGCAGCCATCGTCGGCGCCCTGTTCGATCCAGCGGCGCACGCGCGGCTCGTCGGCGTAGTCCACCTGCACCGTCAAGGTGGCATAGGCGATGCGCTCGATGCGCGCGGCGTCCTTGAGTGCGGCGGCGATCGCATCGGTATAGGCGCGCACCAGACCGCCCGCGCCCAGCTTCACGCCGCCGTAGTAGCGCACCACGGCCGCCAGCACGCCATCAAGATCGTGATGGCGCAGCACTTCCAGGATCGGCCGGCCCGCGGTGCCCGATGGTTCGCCATCGTCCGACATGCCCGACTGGCCGCCCGCCAGCAGCGCCCAGCACACATGGGTGGCCGTGGGATGCTCCGCGCGCAGGCCCTGGATCACCGCCATGGCGGCGTCACGGTCAGGCACCGGCACAGCCAGCGCGATAAAGCGGCTTTTGCGGATTTCGATCTCGGCGTGGACCGGAGCGGCAAGCGTGAAGGTGGGCAAGACTGATGCGGAAATTGACGGGCAGGACGCCGAGTGTAGCGCAGCCGGCCAACCTTTCCGGCGCGCGATGGCGACGGCGCGCCGCGCTCGCGGGAGATCGTCGCAAAAAGCGGCGTGGCATGCGCGCCGGGCGGTGCGAGCGCCCCACGCGCTGCGATGTCCGATATTGTCGAGGCCATCATCCCAACTGAAAAACACCACGCGCCGGATGCTGTCCGACGCGGCGCGCTGAAAATGCCTGGCTCTTCGGGAGCGATCCGGTGCCGGCAACGGTAGCGGCGCGAATGCGGCAGGGCTGCTAACCTGTGGCCTTGCAAGCCCGGCGCAAGGCCCGGGCGCAGCGTCACAGGAGAGTTCATGACCCAGCCCGCCGTCGACCTCATCGCGCGCCGCATGGCGCCCGCCACCGAGCGCAATCGTGCGCCGATCCTTGCGGTGCTGCGCGATGTTTTGCCCGCATCGGGCACCGTGCTCGAAATCGCCAGCGGCACCGGCCAGCACGCCGTGCACTTTGCCGCCGCGCTGCCTGGCATCACATGGCAGCCCAGCGATCCGGACGCTACCCATCGCGACTCGATCGCGGCCTGGACCGCGCATGCGCAGGCGGCCAACGTGCTACCGCCGCTGGCCATCGACGTGACCCGTGAACCCTGGGGTATCGATGGCGTCGACGCGATGGTCTGCATCAACATGATCCATATCGCACCATGGGCGGCTGCCGAGGCCTTGTTCGCAGGCGCGGGTCGGCGGTTGCCGCCGGGCGGCGTGCTCTATCTGTACGGCCCGTACCGACGCGACGGCGCGCATACGGCGCCAAGCAATGAGGCGTTCGACCGGCAACTGCGCGTGGCCGATCCGCAATGGGGCGTGCGCGACATGGAGGCCGTCGTCGCACTGGGTGAGGCACAGGACCTGGCGTGCGACGCGCCAGTGCCGATGCCGGCCAACAACTTCAGCCTCGTGTTTCGCAAGCGGAAATAGCGCGGAAAGCGCGGCTGTAGCACCGCGCACCGCGCACCGCGTTCGATCGCGCAATGGCGGCGCAAGCTGCTGCCGCCATCGTGCTCAACCGCGCACCAGCATCACCAGTGCGGTGGCGATCAGGCACACGGCGAACGCGGCGCGCAGCCGGCGTTCGGGCATGCGGTGGGCCAGCGCCACACCCCAGGAGATCGTGAGCATGCCGCCCAACGACAGTGGAATGCCGCTGTACCAGTCCACATGACCCGCGTGCGCATAGGTGAACAGTGCGACCACCGCACCGGGCGTGACCAGGGCCAGCGCCAGTCCCTGCGCGGCGGCCTGGCGCATGCCGAACAGGCCGACCAGCGCGGGTGCGGCCACCACGCCGCCGCCCACGCTGAAGAAGCCCGAAAACGCGCCGCCCACCACGCCCACCGCGGGAATCCATGCCGGGGCCACGCGCGCCTGTTGCTGCGTGTTGGCGCGGCCGGGCATCAGACGCCAGAGAAAGTAGAGTGCCAGACCGATCATGAAGACGGCAAAGATCCGCCGCAGCAGAGCGGCGTCGATCGAGGTGGCCAGCCTGGCCGATAGATAGGTCGACACCACCGCGGACAGTCCCAGCACCACGGCAGTCTTGAGATCGATATCGGCGCGCTTGCGGTATTGCCAGAATCCGATCACCACGTTCGGGGCGATCATCACCAGCGAGGTGCCTTGCGCCAGTTGCTGGTCCATGCCGTAAAGCAGGCCCAGTGCGGGAATCGCAATCAGACCGCCGCCGATCCCGAACAGCCCGCCAACACCGCCGAGTAGCCCTCCAAGTCCGAAGATGAGCAGGGCGGACAACAACGAATGGTCAGGCATGGAAAATCCGGCGGCGTGATCGACAAGGCAAGTCCGCGATGATACGCAGACATGGCGCAGACATTGGGGAAATGCCGAAAGGAATGACTGTAGTGCGGGGAATGAATCGGACCGGGCCGGCTGCCGCGCGCGCCGCGTGGCGCGGGCCGCGTTCGACCACCCGCCCCGGCCTGCCCGTCAGTCGACCTGCGCGCCGGACTGCTTGACGATCTTGCCCCACTTGTCGATATCGGCGCGCAGCATGGCGGCAAACTGCTGCGGCGTGCTGCTCAGCACTTCCGCGCCCTGTGCGGCCAGCTTGTCGCGCAGGGGTTTGTCCGCCAGTGCGGCCTGCAGCGTGGTGGAAAGCTTTTGCGTGACATCCTTGGGCGTGCCACGCACCGCGAACAGGCCAACCCAGAGGTCGCCGCTGTAGCCCGGCACGGTTTCGCCGATGGTCGGAATATCGGGGGCGAACGGCGACCGCTTGGCGGAGCTCACGCCCAGCGCACGCACTTTGCCGGCCTTGATGTGCGATAGCACCGAGGGCAGGCTGGCGAACGCCATCGGCACCTGATTGCCGAGCACGTCGTTCAGCGCCGGGGCCACGCCCTTGTAAGGCACGTGTTCCAGCTTGATGCCGGCCATGCTGTTGAGCATCTCGCCAAGCAGGTGGTTCAGCGTGCCGTTGCCCGCCGAGGCAAAGCGGTAGTAATCGGGCTTGGCCTTGGCCATCGCAATCAGTTCGGCCATCGACTTGGCCGGAAACGCCGGGTTGACCACCAGCACATTGGGCACCGTGGCCACCACGGAGATCGGCTCGAAATCCTTGACGGGATCGAACGGAATGCTGCGATAGAGCGACGGGTTGATGGCCTGCGTGCTGCTAATGGTCATCAGCAGCGTGTAGCCGTCGGGCATGGCGCGCGCCGCGGTTTGCGTGCCGATATTGCCGCCCGCGCCGGGCCGGTTTTCCACTACCACCTGCTGGCCCAGACGCTGCGACAGGTCGGCGGCAACCAGCCGCGCAACGATGTCGTTGGTGCCGCCGGGCGCCTGCGGCACGATCATCTGGATGGGTTTGGACGGGTAGCTGTCGGCCTGCGCAGGGCCCATGGCGGCCAGCGCCAGCGTCACGCCGGCCAGTGCGTGGATTGCGCGGATTGCGCGGAACGTGCCAATCATCGTTGTCTCCTGTTTAAAGCAGGCCGCGCCATCGCGGATATCGCGCCGGCCACGCTTATTGTTGGCGCCACTCTAGCCGAGCCCTGCGCGCAGGAGAAATTCAATCGGTGACTACTGCCATAAGGAATTCTTATCGGACGTCCGCCGTCGCGAGATCGCTGCGCCATCCGCCGCCCATTGCCTGGTACAGCGCCACGCTTGCGTTGAGGCGATCCGCATGGGTCTGGATCAGATTCAGCTCCGCGCTGAACAACTGGCGTTGGGCATCGAGTTGTTCCAGATATGGCGAATATCCTGCTCGATAGCGGTTGGTGGCGTGCCGCAGTGCGGCGGCCAGCGCGTCGCGCTGCTCGCGCAGGCGCGCTTCCTGTTCGCCGAGTTTCTGCACGGCCGCCAGGTTGTCGTTGACTTCGCGGAACGCCGTCAGCGCCACGCGTCGATAGGCGAAGGCGGCTTCGTCACGCTGGGCTGCCGCGGCGTCGGCCCCGGCCACGATGCGGCCGCCTTCGAACAGCGGCGCCAGCACACTGCCGCCGAGCGTCCAGATGCGCACCGGATTGGCGAGCCCGGTGGCGTAGACCAGTCCGCCGGTGGCTGTCAGCGGCACGCGCGGCAGATAGGCCTTGCGCGCGGCCGACAAGCTGGCGTCGCTGGCGGCCAGCGTGTATTCGGCCTGCGCGATGTCGGGCCGGCGACGCAGCAGATCGGATGGCAGTCCCGCCGGTATCGCGGGCTGTTGCAGCGACTGCAGCGCCAGACCGCGTGCGATCGACGATGCGTCGGGATTGCCGAGCAATACGCCGAGTGCGTTTTCCTGGCGCGCCACGGCCAGTTCCGCCTGCGGCACGGCCTGCGCGGTGGATTCGTATTCGGCGCGCGCCTGCTCGTATTCCAGTTGCGAGGTGTAGCCGGCGCGGGCGCGATCGCGCGCCAGTTTCAGCGCATCGGCCCGGGATGTCAGCGTCTGGCGTACCACGTCGAGCTGCGCGTCCAGCGCGCGCAATGCGATATAGCCGCGCGCCGCTGCCGCCGACACGGAAAGGATCGTGGTGTCGCGCGCGGCCTGGCTGGCCAAGAGGCTGTTGCGCGCCGCGCCTACCGAATCGGCGATGCGGCCGAACAGGTCGATCTCATACGAGGCATCGAGCGTGAGCTGTCCCGTGTTGGCCGTGCCGGCGTTGCCGAATGCATTGATGGCACGCGCGCGCGTGCCGCCGGCGGTGAAGTCGAGCGTCGGAAACAGCTCGGCGCGGGCGATGCGCGCCTGGGCGTCGGCCTGGCGCACGCGCGTCAGGGCAATCGCGATATCGTCGTTTTGCGCGAGGGCCGTTTCCACCACCGCGCTGAGCGCCGGGTCGCCATAGCTGCGCCACCAGTCGCGCTCGATCGCCACGGTCGGTCCGGCGTCCACGCGCCACGCCACGGGCGGTGCGAGCGACTCCGGTGCAGGCGGGCGCGGCCCCATGCAGCCTGCCAGCAGAAGGACCAACAGCGGCAGAGCATGGCGCAATTCGCGGCGCAGTGCGGGGCGCACAGGCTGACGCACAGGTGGAAGCGCGGGGTGGTGGGCTGGCATGGTCAGCGCGTGGGCGGCCGGTGTGTGCTGGTATCGACTTGCGCCTGGACGGACATGCCGGGGCGCAGGCGCTCGGCCAGCGGCTGGTCGGGGTCGATGGCGATGCGCACCGAGATGCGCTGCGCTACCTTGACGAAATTACCGGTGGCGTTGTCCGCCACGATCACGGCGAACTCGGACCCCGCGGCGGGCGACAGCCGTTCGACATAGCCGGTCAACCGCGCATTATCCAGCGCATCGACGCGGAAACTGGCCTTCTGGCCCGGCGCCATATGGGCGGTCTGCGCCTCCTTGTAGTTGGCGATGACCCAGCGCTGCGGCGGCACCAGGAACATCAGTTGCGATCCCGATGTCACGTACTGGCCGAGCCTGGCACCGATCTGGCTCAGGCGGCCGTCGGCCGGCGCCACCACCACGGTGTTCGACAGATCGATCTCCGCGAGTTGCAGCGCGGCGCGCGCCTGTTCGACGGCGGCTTTGAGCCCGTCGCGGCTGACCATCACGGCGCGCACATCCTGGCGCGCGATCTCCACTGCGGCGCGCGCCTGTTCCAGCGCCGCTTCGGCCTGGCGCAGGGCGGCGCGCGTCTGGTCGCGTTCGCGCAGCGACACCGAGCCGTCGGCCACCAGTTCGTCCACGCGTTTCATATCGGCCTGCGCGCGTTGCAACTGGGCGCGGGCGTTGTCGGCATTCGCCAGTTGCGACGCCACGGTAGCTTCGCGCGCCCGCTGGGTTTGGTCGGCATTGGCCAGGTTGGCGATCTGCGTGTCCAGCGATGCGCGCGCCTGTTGCACGCGCTGCTTGTAGATGCGTTCGTCGATGCGCAGCAGCACCTCGCCGGCCTTCACCAGATCGAAATCATGCACCGGCACGTCGGTCACGTATCCGCTCACCTGCGGACTGATGATCGTGGTTTGCCCGCGCACGTAGGCGTTGTCCGTGCTTTGTATCGACGGCGTGAACGGCGGCAGGCCCCACGCGTACAGGATGAGCAGCACGCTGAGCGCCGCGACCAGCACGATCAGCACGGTCAGCCGCAACGATCCGCGCGGCGGCGCCCAGCCCTTTGGGGCGGCGCTGTGCACTTCGACCGGATCTTCGAGCCGTTGGGGTTTGTCGTCGGATGGCGGTGGGGCGTTGCGATCGGGCGCGTCGGTCACGATCGGGTCTCCGTGGAAGGGGTGGGCGGCTTCTTGTCCGACACCTGGCCGGGGACCACCTTGCCAATGTAGAGCGCCAGCAACCAGACGAACGTGACCGTCGCCAGGATGCCGATCAGCAAGAACACATCGTTGAAGGCCAGCACATTCGCTTCCCGCGTGACCTGCTGCGCCAGCGCAGCGACGCCTTCGGCCTGCCGCAACACGGGATCGCCCACCACGCGGTTGTAAATATTGCCAAGCAATTGCAGGCGCGCCGCATCGAGCGGATCGGCCAGACTGATGCCCTGCACCAGCGAATGCGAATGAAATTTCTCGCGATAGGTCTGGAACGTGCCGAGCAGCGCGGAGCCCATCAGTCCACCCAGCGATTGCGTGATGCTGAACAGCGCCGAAAAGCTGACGAAATGGCTCATGCCGCGCTGCAGCGCGCTGCCCATGCCAATCAGCAGCGTCGGCCCCAGAAAATACACGGCCGCGAACGCGATCAGCGATTGCGTGAAGTACATGTTCTGCGGCCGCGTCAGGTTGGTCGATCCTGCATCGATAAAAGCGCCGATGGCGATCAGTACCAGCGAGATGCGGACCGGCCGGCCGAGGTTCTGCGGATTCAGCGTCAGCGCGCTGGCCGCGATGCCCGCCACGGTGGCGATCGAGACCACGATGTAGAGCGAAATCAGTTGGTCGTTGACCAAGCCCAGCGAGGTCAGCAGGCCGACGGCGCCATACGGCTGTTCGGATAGCAGGATGCGCACCGAAGTGGCCACCACGGCAAACCGGACGATGGCCATGCTGCCGAGCCAGCGCGTGTTCAGCAGCGGGTTGACGCGGTTGTGTTCGATCCACAGCGCCGCCGCAATCAGGATCACAGCGCCGCACAGCGCATAGCCAAGCCATGGCGTCGTGGTCCACCATAGGATGCGGCCTTCGCCCAGCACGGCGCACAGCAGCGCCATGCCCGGCGCGAACAAGGCGAAGGTGAGAAAGTCGAGCGGCTCGAATGCCTTGATGCGCTCGCTGGGCGGCAGCGGCAGCAATCCCACGGCCACCAGCGACAGCAGCGACATGCCGAATTCGAATTGATAGAGCGTCTGCCAGTTGCCGGCTTCGAGCATGCCGGTGGAAAAAGTGCGGGCCAGCGGCGTGGCAAGCTGCGGTACGCCGAAGCCGATCACGACCGCGCGCATGCGGTGCTTGGCCGGCAGCGACTGGATGATGTAGTAGAGCGCCAGCGTCGACATGCCGCTGGCCGCGATGCCGTTGGCGGCGCGCGCCAGCAGCGCCGTGCCGAAGGTGTGCGTGAGCAGGTGCGCACCGGTGATGACGGCGTAGGACAGCAGGAAGACCTTGGTGAATCGTTGCAGGCCGTATTGCTGGCGAAACTTGATCACCAGCATCGACATGCAGACGTTGGTCATCACGTAGACCGTCGACAGCCATGCGCCTTCATCGCTGTACAGGCCCAGCACGCCCTGGATGTTGGTGAGGTTGGCCACCACCAGCGCGTTGCCGAAGCCGCCGGTCAGGCCGATCAGCACGCCCACGCAGAAGTAGGCGACGCGGCGCGGCGTGGGATGGTCCGGGGTGGCGGGCGACCCCGGAATCGACGGCCGTTCATGCGGCTTGAACTCGTAGCTGGCTGTTGCCATGGCTGACCGGTAGAAGGCGAGCGTCTGCGATGGGGCGATGATGCGGGATGTGCCGATGCCTTGCAAGCGTCTGGACAACCACCGGCCACGGCGCGGGTGAGCCGATGTCCGGCCGCGGCTAGGTCCGCGGTGGTGGCGCCAGCGATCCGCCCGCGGCGATGCGCGCTTCGACGATCTCGCGCAGCACATCGGCCACCGCCTCGGCGGCATTCGATCTGGGCAGCGCGCGCGGCCAGCACAGCGACAGCGTGCGCCGCAGTTCCGGCACGATGCGGCGACGCGGCACCGCGCCATCGCCGCGTTCGTCCTCGCCCAGCGATGACGCCGGCAGGATCGTGCACGCCAGCCCCTCGCGCGCGGCCGCCAGCAGGAACGGCAGCGAATCGAGGTCGGCCACCACGTTCAGCGCGATCCCCGCCTTGGCGAAGCTGCGCTCCACCACTTCGCGCAGGCCTTGCGAGCCACTGGGCAGTACCAGCGGCACCCCGTCGATGGCCTTGAGCGCGATGGTGGATGCGTTGCGGCCGCGCGGGGCCGCGCCGGGCGGCGTGCCGATCAGATAGAGCGGCTCGCTCGCCAGCGGCTCCGGCTCCACCGCGCGCGACGCGGTGTCGCGAAACAGGATCGCAAAGTCGAGCCGGTTCTGGTTCAGCAGTTCGGAGATGTAGCCGCTCATGCTTTCAAACAGTTGCAGGCGCACTTGCGGATAGCGCTGGCGCACCGCGCGCACCAGCGGCATGCCAAAGGCTGCGGCGGCCGTGGTGGGCAGCCCGATGGCAACCGTGCCGGACACCTCGGCGCCGGCCACGCGCACGTCGGCCCCGGCGATCTCCACCTGGCGCAGGATATTGCGCACGTGGCGGTAGAGCGTCTTGCCCGCCTCGGTGGGGCGCACGCCCTTGGCGCCGCGATGCACCAGCGGCACGCCGAATTCGTCTTCCAGCGCGGCCAGCTGTTGCGACAGCGCGGGCTGGGCCACGCAGACCACTTCGGCGGCGCGGGTCAGGCTGCCGTGGTCGACGATGGCCACGAAATAGCGCATGGCGCGAATATCCATGGGGGCGGTTTCCTTCCGGTCAGTGCGTCAAGGGGGTTGGGGGTATTGATTCTACTTATGGTGCCTTCGGCAATTGCTATTTCACAAGGCCACGGCGCGCGGGTAGATTGGCATCCATCGTGCAATCCGCACATCCCTTCGCCTGAAGCGCCCCACACTGCCATGCCAAGACCCCTCGAAGGCATTACCGTACTCTCGCTCGAACAGGCGATTGCCGCGCCTTTCTGCACCCGCCAACTGGCGGACCTGGGCGCGCGCGTGATCAAGATCGAACGCCCCGGTCCCGGCGATTTCGCGCGCGCGTATGACAGCCGCGTGCGCGGTCTCTCGTCGCACTTCGTCTGGACCAACCGCTCGAAGGAAAGCCTGACGCTGGACGTCAAGGCGCCCGCCGCCGCGCCGGTGCTGGCCGCCCTGCTCGAAAAGACCGACGTGCTGGTGCAGAACCTGGCGCCGGGCGCGGCGGCGCGGCTGGGCCTCGACTACGAGACGCTGTCGCAAACCTATCCGCGCCTGATTGTCTGCGACATCTCCGGCTATGGCGGCGATGGTCCCTATCGCGACAAGAAGGCGTACGACTTGCTGGTGCAAAGCGAGTCCGGCTTTGTGTCGGTCACGGGCACACGGGAGGAGGGCGTCAAGGCCGGAGCGTCAGTGGCCGATATCGCCGCGGGCATGTACGCCTACAGCAACGTGCTGGCGGCGCTGATCGAGCGTGGGCAGACCGGGCGCGGCAAGCGCATCGACGTGTCGATGCTCGAATCGATGGTCGAATGGATGAGCTTTCCGATGTATTACGCGTTCGACGGCGCCGAACCGCCGCCGCGCGCCGGTGCGTCGCACGCCACGATCTACCCCTATGGGCCGTTTCCGACCGGGGACGGCAAGACCGTGATGCTGGGTCTGCAGAACGAGCGCGAATGGGCCGTGTTCTGCAAGGTGGTACTGCAGGAACCCGACCTGGCCACGCACGCCGCGTTTGCCACCAACAGCCTGCGCAGCGCCAACCGGGCGCAGCTGCGCGATCGCATCGTGCAGACGTTTGGGCACCTGAGCGCCGAGCAGGTGGTGCAGCGGCTGGAAGAGGCCAAGATCGCCAATGCCAACGTGAATACGATGGCCGACGTGTGGGCGCATCCGCAATTGCGCGCGCGCGACCGCTGGCGCGAGGTGCAGACCTCGGCCGGTCCGGTGCCGGCCTTGCTGCCGCCGGGCCTGACCGACGCCCGCATGGATCCGGTGCCCGCCGTGGGCCAGCACACCGATGCGATCCTGGCCGAAGCGGGCTGCAGCGCCGACCAGATCGCGCGGCTGCATGCCGACGGCGTGGTGTGAGGCCGCCGACCATGACGATGACGACTCCCATTTCCCGCGCGCCGCGCAGCTATCTGTTCGTGCCGGGCTCGCGGCCCGAGCGAATCGGCAAGGCCATTGCCGCCGGCGCGGACGCGGTCATTGTCGATCTGGAGGACGCAGTGGCGCCCGACGACAAAGCCGCGGCGCGCCACAACCTGCACGCGCCCTGGCCGTCGCTTCGGGCGCAGGCCGACGCGGCCGGCGTGACGCTGCTGGTGCGCGTCAATGGAGCCGATACCGCGTATTTCGGCGACGATCTGGCATTTTGTCGCGACCTGGCGGTTGCGGCGATTGTGTTGCCAAAGACAGATTGCGCCGCCCTGGAAGCCTTGCGGGCGGTCTTGCCCGACATTGCCTGCTACGCGCTGCTGGAAACGGCGGCAGGGTTTCGCGATCTGGGCGAGGTGGCGCGCGCGCCCGGTGTGATCCGGCTGATGTTCGGCAGCATCGATCTCATGTTCGATCTCGACGTCGCTGACGATGACGCGCCGCTCCATCATTTCCGTAGCGAATTGGTCCTGCATTCGCGCGCGGCCGGGCTGCCCGCGCCGGTCGATGGCGTCTGCACCGCAATCGGCGACGCCCAGGCGCTGGCGGCCGATACGGCGCGCGCGCGGCGTTTCGGCTTTGGCGCCAAGCTGCTGATCCATCCGAACCAGGTGGCGGGCGTGCATGCCGCGCTGGCGCCTTCGGCCGAAGACGTGGCCTGGGCCCGGCGCGTGGTGGCGCAAGCCGCGGCGGCAAACGGCGCGGCCATCGCCGTGGACGGCAAGATGGTCGATCGGCCCGTTCTGGAACGCGCGCAACGCATCGCTGCCGCCGCCCCGGACTAATGCTTTGTTAAGGATTTATTAAGCGTGAACGGCGCGGCTTGCACATTTCATGGAGCAGGCACTGACTGAGAATATCGAAGCCTGCAGCGCCAATCGGTATTTTCCCTGACGGGCCGTTCGCTGCAAATATCGAATTTTATGTGGAGGATGAAAGGCGTTTGTAATGACTTTACGTTGAAATGCGCGTGGGAGACCGTGCGTGTCCAGACAACAGGACATAGGACGCAAGATCCGGGGCCAGAACAGAATCAATAAAGTTGCTTCCCCGGTGCACCGTTCAGTGCGCACGGTCGTTAACAGCTGACCGCAAGTCGACTCGAGCCAGACTGATCGTGCATTTTTCCGTTTTCCGCGCTGCCGCGGCAACGCTGCTTGCCCTGGCCGCCAGCGCTGTCGCCGCCGCCAGCGAGCCCATGCCACCGGACGGCCCCTGCGTGCCGCCTCCGCCCAAAGCCACTCTGACCCTGTCGCAGGCGCGGCTGGATGCGCTGCGATGCAATCGCGACATCATCGCCGCGCGCCGCAGCGAAGAAGCCAGCCAGGCAGACATCCAGATCGCGTCGCAACGTCCCAATCCGGTGCTGAGCCTGGGCGTGGCCAACATCAACCCGCATCTGGGCGTTGGCGCCGGCAGCTGGCGCAGCAAGACCGTCGATTCCACGGTGCGCGTCGATCAGGTCATCGAGACCGCCAACAAGGGCAACTTGCGCGCCGATGCGGCCCGCAAGGCCAGCGCCGCCGTGGGCGAGCAGGTGCAGGCGGTGGTTGCGCAGCAGTTGGGCGCCGTCGACCAGGCCTGGTACGAGGCCGTGGTCAGCCAGACCCGCGTGGAAGTGCTGACCGAGACGGTTGGGCTCTACGGGCGCACGCAGCAGGCCAATGAAACGCGGCTGAAAGCGGGCGACGTATCGCGCGCCGACGTGACCAAGCTGCAGCTTGAAACATTGCGTGCGCAGAGCGACCTGCGCGCCGCCATTGCGGACCACGCCAGCGACAAGGCGGCGCTCGCCGCCGCCATGGGCGTGCCCGGCACCCTGATGGACAACCGGCTGGTGGCCGACTGGCCCGGCGCCGACGCGCCCGTACCGGCGTTCGACCCGGAAGTGCTGCAGCGCCGTCCCGATGTGACGGCCGCCGAAGCGCGCCTGGCCGCCGCGGCATCCGCCCGCGACCTGGCACGCGCCGGTCGCGTCCCCGACGTGACCGTGGGCGCGCAATACGAGCACTATCCGGTTTCCGAGGCCAACACGACCGGCAGCGGCAACAGCTACGGCGTGTTTGTGTCGATTCCGCTGTTCGTGCGGCATAGCTTTGGCGGTGAAGCGCGCCGCGCGGAAGTGGACTACTACGCCGCGCTCGATGACCGCAACCGCGTGCTGCTGGAAGCCCAGAACGAGATCGGCCGCCTGCGGGCGCAGCTCGATGCGGCGCGCGCGTCGCTGCAGCAGATGCGCGAGTCGGTGCTGCCGGCCGCCGAAAGCGTCGCCAGCAGCGCCGAGTTTGCCTACAGCAAGGGCGCTTCCGGCGTGCTGGATCTGCTCGATGCACGGCGCGCGCTGCGCCAGACGCGCGTCGACGCCGTCGAGGCGCAAGGCAACTACGCCAAGGCGCTGTCGGCGTACCTGACCGCGCTGCAAACCACAAATTCCGATATCAACAAGCTTCCCCAGGTCCGTACCGATGCGTCGCGTCCCTAATATCCCGTTTTTCTCCGCTGAATCCCGCCAGACCCGCAGCGGTGTCGTGCGGATGGCTGCCGTTGTGTCGCTGTGCGCATTGGCGTTGACCGCCTGCGGCAAGAAGGAAGTGTCGGACAACAATGACGATCCGACGATCAAGGGCCAGACCATCACCTATCCGGCCAGCGTGAAGGTGCTGCCGGGGATCGTCGGCCAGCCGGTGCAAAGCGGCGGCGACCGCATGCTCAACATGCCGGGCCGCCTGGTCTGGAATGAAGACAGGACCGTGCGCGTGGCCACGCCGTTTGCGGGCCGCGTGATGGAAATTCTGGTGCAGCCCGGCGCCACCGTGAAGGCCGGCCAGCCGCTGGCCATGCTGACCTCACCCGATTACGGCGTGGCCCAGGCCGATGCGCGCAAGGCCGCCGCCGACAGCGCGGTGGCCGCCAAGTCGCTGGCCCGCCAGCGCGAGCTGTATCAAGCCGGCATCGTGGCGCAGAAGGATCTGGAGCAGGCGCAGGCCGACAGCGCGCGTGCCGCCGCCGATCTGGCGCGCACCCAGGCCGCGCTGCGCATGTACGGCGCCGGCAACGGCGACGCGGTGAACCAGCGCTTTGCACTGCGCAGCCCGATCGACGGCCTGGTGGTGGAGCGCAACATCAATCCGGGCATGGAAGTGCGCCCGGATCAGCAGCCCACTGCGCCGCTGTTCCTGATCACCGACCCGTCCACGCTGTGGGCGCAACTGGACGCCGCCGAAGCGGATCTGGGCCTGTTCAAGCCCGGCATCGACGTGAAGTTGAGCAGTGCCGCGTATCCGGGCGAAACCTTCACGGGCACCGTGGTCAAGATCGCCGACTATGTCGATCCTGCCTCGCGCAGCGTCAAGGTGCGGCTTGCGGTGCCCAATGCCGACCGCCGCCTGAAGGCAGAGATGTTCGTCACGGCGCGCGTCAAGGCCGCGTCGTTCCAGGGCATCTCGGTGCCATCCAAGGCCGTGTTCCTGGCCGACAACAAGAACTACGTGTTCGTGCGCACCGCGACCGCGCCGAACACCTTCGAGCGCCGCGAGGTCAAGCTGGGTGTGACGCTGCCGGGCACCACGGAAGTGGTGGAGGGCCTGAAGGCCGGCGAGGTGGTGATCACCGACGGCAACCTGTATCTGCAGGACATCCTGCGCGATGCCACCGCGGTCAATGCCGCGCGTGCAACCGCCAAGCAATAAGGACGGCGGCCACATGATTTCGCGTATCGTCAATTTTGCGCTGCACCAGAAGCTCTTTGTCTGGCTGGGCCTGATCATCTTTATCGCGGGCGGCCTGGCCGCCTTCAAGAACCTGCCGATCGAAGCGTTTCCCGATGTCTCGGACATCCAGGTCAACGTGATCACGCTGTATCCGGGACGCGCCGCCGAGGAAGTGGAACGGCAGGTCACGATCCCGATCGAAACCGCGCTAGCCGGCACGCCGAATTCGGTGCGCGTGTTCTCGCATACGCAGTTCGGCCTGTCGTTCATGATGGTGACCTTCAACGACAAGGCCACCGACATCGTTGCGCGCCAGCAGATCATCGAGCGCCTGCGTGGCGTGGATCTGCCCGATGGCGTGCAGCCCGAACTCGCGCCGCTGTCCACCGCGATCGGCGAGATCTTCCGCTTCCGCCTGACCGGCAAGGGTTATACGCCGCAGGAACTGCGCACGCTGCAGGACTGGGTGGTGGAGAAAAACCTGCGCCAGGTGCCGGGCGTAGCCGATGTGGTGACCATCGGCGGCTCGGTCAAGCAATATGAAGTGAACCCCAACCTTGGCCGCATGCGCGATGCCAAGATTTCGCTGTCGCAACTGTTCACGGCGCTGCAGCGCGGCAACTCCAATGCCGGTGGCGGCGCGGTCGCCCATGGCCGGCAACAGTACCTGCTGCGCTCGCTGGGTAGCTTCCGTTCGTCGGCCGATATCGCCAACGTGGTGGTGGCGGAAAACAATGGCACGCCGATCCTGGTCAAGGATATCGCCGAGGTTAAGATCGGCTCGGCCCCGCCGCAGGGGCTGATGGGCCAGGACAACGAAGACGACATCGTCTCGGGCATCGTGGTGATGCGCAAGGGCGAAAACCCGTCGGTGGTGCTCGAAGCGCTCAAGCAGAAGATAGATCTGCTCGATTCGCAGATCCTGCCCAAGGGCGTGAAGATCGTGCCGTACTACGACCGCTCCACGCTGATCGACAAGACGCTGCACACGGTGTTCGGCAATCTGGTGGAAGGCGCGCTGCTGGTGCTGGCCGTGCTCTACCTGTTCCTGGCCAACGTGCGCGCCGCAGCCATCGTGGCGCTGGTGATTCCGCTGTCGCTGCTTTCGACGTTCATCGGCCTCACGTGGGTTGGCATTCCGGCCAACCTGTTGTCGCTGGGCGCGATGGACTTCGGCATCATCGTCGACGGCGCGGTGATCGTCGTCGAGAACATCTTCAAGCGGCTCGGGGAACTGAAGGAAGCGCAGATCAAGGACAACCGGGCGCGTCTGCACGCGATCCTGCAGGCCACCACGGAAGTGGGGCGGCCGACCGTGTTCTCGATGATCATCATCATCGCCGCGCACATTCCGATCTTCACGTTGCAACGCCACGAGGGCAAGATCTTCGCGCCGATGGCCTACACGGTGACCGGTGCGCTGATCGGATCGCTGATTCTGTCGCTGACCGTGGTGCCATTGCTGTGTCATCTGCTGCTCAAGAAGAACATCGCGCACGAGGACAATTTTGTGGTGCGCCATTGCAAGCGCATTTACGAGCCGATGCTGGGCTGGGCGCTGGACAACAAGAAGAAGGTGGTTGGCGTGGCGCTGGGCTTGCTGGTGGCGACGGTGGGCGTGGGCAAGTTCCTGGGCAGCGAATTCCTGCCCGAACTGGACGAAGGATCGATGTGGGTCAGCTTCGACCTGCCGGCGTCGGTGTCGCTCGATGAGGCGCGCGATCAGGCGCGCCTGCTGCGCAGCGTTATCCGCAAGACGCCGGAAGTGAATACCACGATCTCCAAGGTGGGCCGTCCCGACGACGGCACCGATCCCAAGCTGATCAACACCGTGGAAATCCTGGTCGACCTCAAGCCCGACACGCACTGGCGCGCCGGCTACAACAAGCGCGCCATCATCGAGGAAATCAACCACAACCTGCGGCAGTTGCCGGGCATCGAGCCCAACTTCTCGCAGCCCGTGCGCGACAACATCCTGGAGAGCATCTCGCAGATCAAGGGCCAGATCGTGATCAAGGTGCAGAGCGACAGCCTTGAGCACAACAAGAAGGTTGCCGACCAGATCCTGGCCAATGTGCAGTCGGTCAAGGGCGTGATGCGCGCGTTTATCGACCGCGATGGCGAACTGCCGCAGTACGTGCTCGAGTTCGATCGCGCCCAGGCCGCGCGCTATGGCATCAACGTGGCCGACGTGCAGGACCTGATGGAAAGCGCGCTGGCTGGCAAGGCCGCCACGGAACTGTGGGAAGGCGAGAAGCACTTCAGCGTGGTGGTGCGCCTGAAGCCGGGCGAGCGTGAACTGCCCAACCTGCCGAACATCTTCATGCAGACCGCCGACGGTGCACAGGTGCCGTTGTCGCAACTGGTGACGTTCCGTGCGGCATCGGGTGCGATGAACATCAGCCGCGAAAACGGGCAGCGCACCACGTCGATCGGCATCTTCATCCACGACCGCGACATGGGCAGCGTGGTGAAGGACATGCAGGCGCTGGTGAAGAAGAACGTCAACGCCGAGGACGTGAAAATCAGCTGGTCCGGTGAGTTCGAGAACCAGGAGCGCGCCATGGCACGTCTGTCGATCGTGGTGCCGCTGTCGGTGCTGCTGATCTTCCTGCTGCTGTTCAACGCGTTCCAGTCGTTCAAGAGCGCGGCGCTGATCATCTCGAACATTCCGTTCGCGCTGATCGGCGGCGTGTTCGCGCTGTTCCTGACCGGCATTCCGCTCTCGGTCTCGGCGGCCATCGGCTTTATCGCGCTGTTTGGCCAGGCCGTGCTGAACGGGGTGGTGATGGTGACCTACTTCAACCAGCTGCGCGAAGAAGGCATGTCCGTTCGCGAGGCCGTGCTGACCGGATCGATGGACCGCCTGCGTACGGTACTGATGACCGCCATGCTGGCAATGCTGGGCCTGTTCCCGATGGCCATTTCGCGCGCGATCGGATCGGAAACGCAACGCCCGCTGGCGATCGTGATCATCGGCGGCCTGATTACGGCGACGCTGCTGACGCTGATCGTGCTGCCCACGCTCTATGAGTGGATGGTCGGACGCAACTGGCCGGACGAAGAAGGTAGCGACGACGATAACGGCGATCGGCTGACTCCGTCGATATCGAACTGAAGGCACGACCGGGGGGGGCGCTGGCTCCTCTAACGGCCCCTTGAGACGATCGTCGTCATTCAAGGCCGGAGCGTACAAAAAGCCGGAGCGCATAACAGCGCTCCGGCTTTTTTGTTGCGCAGCTTGCTCATCATGGCTGCGTCGGCGGTGCGTCGCTACCGCATCGTGGCCACTGCCACGGAGATTGCGGCGTCGTCCTGTCGACTAAGCGCGATCGAACACGGCCTAATCATCGCGACCGTAGCGCGACGATGGCCGGCACAGCAATGCACCGAGCACCACGCCGAGTCCAAGCGCCATGCCGAGCGAGCGCATCGGCTGCTGGTGAACGTACTCGGTCACGCATTCCTGCCCGCGCGACACGCTGTCTGCGACGCTCGTCTTGATCGATGCAAGCTTGTCTTGTCCGCTTGCTGCCTTCGACAGGAAAGCCTGCTTGGCCGATTCGATGGCGTCGCCGGTCAGGTTGGGCAGTTGCGCCAGCAGATCGTCAAGATCCTGCGCCAGTTGCCGCGTGTCGGACTTCAGGCGCTGCTGTGCGTCGTGCGGGTTGATGTTGTTCGGATCGTCAATGGCCATGGCCGTCTCCTAATGGTCTGAATGTGAAAAATGCAAGCAGGGAACGCGAACAAGCACACGTCGGTGAACCCGATGGAACGTGCAGCCCGTGGTTGCGATCCGGGGAAATGGACCGGGCGACCGGGGCCCGGAAGGGATCCAGCGCATGATTCGTACCAGTTGCCTTGCCACGCAGCTTCAGCCCTCCCGCGAGGTTTGTGCGATTGGCATGCCTTCGCAACTTACCGGTTTTGTAATTCCGGGTCAGTGACGACGGCTTCGCGATTTGGCGTTGCGGGGCGCGAGCCGGCTCCCGTATGTGCATGCGGCGGCTCACCGAACAAAGCGACACGGCGCGTCGATAAGACGATTCGCAAAGCAGGTTAAAAAGTGCAAACCGTGGCGTTCTGCGCGACAAGGGCTTTCGGTGTTCAGATGTCTGTGGCCATAATGCGCAGGTGGATAAACCTGCCCATTGAGGAATACATGCCCGAGGAGAACATGCCCGATTTTTCGCCTGCCCACGTCTGGTCTACGCGCATCAAGCGCGTCGCGCGATCGACCCTCGCGGCGTCTGTCGCCGTCCTGTGTGCGACTGCGGCGGCGCACGCCGCGGCACTGGACAGCGCACAGCTCGCGCAGGCGGCGGATCGCGCGGCCGCGGCCAGCTATCGCGAATGGGTGGAACTGCTGGCGATTCCCAACGATGCCACGGTGCCTGCCGATATCCAGAAAAATGCCGACTGGCTGGTGAAGGCGTTCGGCCGGCGCGGCTTCCAGGCGCGCACGCTGGGCAACGGGGACAAGCCGATGGTCTATGCGGAATACCGTGCGCCGGCCGCGGCAGGCGGCGCGGCGCGCAAGACCGTGCTGTTCTACATGCACCTGGATGGGCAGTCGGTCACGCCGTCGCAATGGGCGCAGAAGAGTCCATGGGAGGCCACGCTCAAGGCGCGCAGCGCCGACGGCAAGTGGGAGCCGCTGCCGCTCGAGAAGCTGTACGGCGGCCAGGTGGACCCGGAGTGGCGCCTGTTTGCGCGCTCGTCGTCGGACGACAAGGGCCCCATCGTGATGTTCCTCGCCGCGTTCGATGCGCTCAAGGCAGCCGGCGTCGACCCTGGCGTCGACATCAAGGTGCTGCTCGATTCCGAGGAGGAAAAGGGCTCGCCGTCACTAGGTCGTGTCATCGCAGAAAATCTTGCGCTGCTGCGCAACGACGGCATGATCATCTTTGACGGCCCGATGCACCAGAGCAATCAGCCGACGCTGGTGTTTGGCAATCGCGGCATCCAGCTGGTGCAGCTGAAAGTGTTTGGCGCCACTCAGGGGCTGCATAGCGGCCACTACGGCAACTATTCCGCAAATCCCGTGCAACGCATGGCAAGCCTGCTGGCATCGATGAAGGATGACAGCGGCCGCGTGACCATCCCCGGCTACTACAGTGCGGTGAAGATCGACGACCGTGCCCGCAAGGTCATGGCGGCGGTCCCCGATGACGAGGCGGCGCTCAAGCGCCGGCTGGGCATTGCCACCACCGAAAAGGTAGGGGCCAACTATCAGGAGGCGATGCAGTACCCGAGCCTAAATGTGCGAGGTATCGTTGCCGGCGATGTCGGGCCCAAGGCGCGCACCATCATTCCGGAGGTGGCGATAGCCGACATCGACATCCGCACCGTTCCCGAAACTACGCCCGAAAGCCTTGTGGCGATGCTGCGGGCGCATATTGAAAAGCAGGGCTATCACCTTGTGAACGGCGAACCGACGGCCGAAGAACGCGCCCGCTATGCAAAGCTGGCCGCATTAAGTGCCGACGAGGTCTCGGCGTCCAGTTCGGCTGCACGCACCGATCTGAATGCGCCGATCAGCAAGTGGCTGCAGTCGGTGATGCAGGACACCTATGGCAAGCCGCCAGTGCAGATCCGCATGATGGGCGGCACCGTGCCGACGGGCGCGGCGGTGCAGGCGCTGAAATCGCCGTTTGTGATCGTTCCGCTGGTCAATGCCGACAACAACCAGCACAGCTTTGACGAGAACATGCGGCTGGGTAACTACCGCGACGGCATTCGCACTGTCATGGGGATCCTGCAGACGCCGTTCAAGTAGACCGACGGCGGGGCGCGGGATCTTGCTCGCCGCGCTGCCTGTTCCCGGTATCGCCTATTCCTCTTTGCCCGATCCGGTGCAGATGCCGTGCAGCTTGCGCAGGCCGGTATAGAGCCCACGCCGCTCTTCCGGGCTGAGCAGGCGAATCACCGAAGCCTGGCCGCGCCGCGCCAGCGGAATGACCTGCGCATGCAGCGCAGCGCCCGCTTCACTGATCGTGCATGCGAGGCGCTTGCGTGGCGTGGTGCCTTCGGACTGCAGCGTCACCAGGCCGCGATCCTCAAGCAGCCGCAGCGTGCGGCTGACCAGTGCCTTATCCGAGGTGGATTGCTTGACCAATTCGGCAAACGACATCGGCTCGCCATGCGCCAGCAACGCCAGAATCCGCCACTCGGGCACGGTGAGGTCGAACTGCGTGGCATACGGTTCCGTCACACTGCTGCGCAGGGCGGTCACCAGCTGGCTCAGCATCGTGGTGAGAAAGTCGTTCACGGTCAGGCCGTTGCCGGCTTCGTCGAGATTCGACCAGGGGTCGGAGCCCTCGACGGGGGCGGAAGCGCTACGAGGTGTGCTGGACATGACGGGCAAGGCAGTAATGAGCGCCGCGGCTGCGGCCGGAAACCGGTCGCGATTGTCTCATACAGCGATATGGCTGGACGCAGCCCAACGGGGTCGGCCTTTGGGACACCCAAAATCGTGTCTCCGTCGGGCATATCGCTTCGGCAGCGGCGCGTTGCATCGGTCTCCTGTTGCGCCGATGGTCAGCGTTTGTGATCCTCAATTACTGTTGCAGCACGGTCCTTTGGGGGACTTGCGATGGCCGGGGGCCAACCCGCGCCGAGCCCTCAGGCGCAAATTGCGCCAACGCAAAGAAGCCCGGAATGCATGTAGTTGCTGAGGGTGTGGCACGCGGCGAATTGCTACAGTGCACGCGCTGGAAAGCGCCACAGGTAGTCAATTCTTCGTGTGGCGGAAAGAAACTCTCACGCCATTATTCATGCCAATTTTTTATAACACTGGGACCAATAAGGCCATAGGCCTGCAGCAACTTTATCGGAAGCGTTCTTTGAAACCTGCCGGGCACTGCGTGATCGAGGGGATGTGCATGGGTTTGAGTATCACGTGGATTCGCCGCATGCAGTTGGGTTGGAGCTTCAGTTACGTGCCGGACGAGATCGAAGCGATGATCAATCAGCAGTTCTACACGTTCGGCTTTTTACCGTCAGTGGCCAGAGACAGTGCGGAACCCGACAGTGATGACGAACATGAGGAACAAGAGGAGGTGGCTCATAACCGCATGCCCGGCCTATACGCACAAGACCCGGTTTTTATCGAGCTACTTGCTTTGCATGGACTGGAGGGGCTGTATCGGGGCGAGCTCGGTCCACACGATGTGCACCTGTTAGTTGCCGAGGCCCTGTACAACAACGATCCTGTGAGGACTTATCTGCTCTGTGCCAAGCTCCATGTGCACGCCATGGCGATCCGAGACGGAAACATTGCGATATTCGACTCCAATACTGGTACGACGGTATTTTCCGTTAGAGAGGAGACGGATGAGGCACGTCTTTTGGCGTATCTCGCCAGTTTGGTTTCGGACTGTACCAACAAGGCCTTTGGCGTAATGGAATTGAGATATTGATGTATTGATGCGTTGATGTGTTGAACTCGATTGAATCGCCGCACCTCGACATGCCGTCGGCTGGCGCGGCGGCCCACCGTCCGGCTGTTCCGATGGCGGCATGGCGGGAGCGCGGCGCAGTGAATGGCCTCCCGCGCCCCTGATGCGTTCGTTCCGACTGGCCAGCCGTCAGGCCGCAAATCCGCCGTCCACGTTCAGGCTTGCACCGGTGACAAAGCTCGATTCCGGGCCGGCCAGATACGCCACCATGCTGGCAATTTCTTCGGGCCGTGCATGTCGCGGCAATGCCATCAGGCCATGAAGCGATTGCGCGAAGTCGGAGGTTTCCGGATTCATATCCGTATTCACCGGGCCCGGCTGCACGTTGTTGACGGTAATGCCCTTGGGCCCCAAGTCGCGCGCCATCCCTTGCACCAGCCCCTTCAGGGCCGATTTGCTCATCGCATACGCGGCGCCGCCGGGGAACGGCATGCGGTCCGCGTTTGTGCTGCCGATGTTGATGATGCGTCCGCCTTCGCCCATATGTGCCAGTGCAGCCTTAGATGCGACAAACACGGCGCGCACGTTGACGGCCAGTGTCTTGTCGAAATCCTCTAGCGAAAACTGGTCGACGGGGCCCAGAAACAGCACGCCGGCGTTGTTCACCAGGATGTCGATCTTGCCGAAATGGTTCGCGGCCTCGTTGATGGCGCGCGTGACGGCGGCCGCGTCCGCGGCGTCCGCCTGATAGGCGTGCGCCCGGCCGCCGGCGGCCTGGATCGATTCAACCAGTTGCTGCGCGCCGGCGCCCGAGCTTTGGTAAGTGAAAGCCACGGCGGCGCCGTCACGGGCCAGGCGACGCACAATCGCAGCGCCAATGCCGCGCGAGCCACCGGTAACGAAAGCGACCTTGTTAGAAAGCGAAGTCATGATGGATTCCTTTGTATCGGGAGAAGGTGACCCAAGTATGGTCGGCGGAATCCCCTACCGGTAGTATCTAATCGGTAGTAACTTTTTCAACCATTGGTATATGCTGACGCGATGGAAGCCCTGAACCTGCTCGAATCCTTTGTGCATAGTGCGGACACCGGCAGCTTTTCCGCTGCCGCGCGCCGGCTAGGCCTGACGCCCGCGGCCGTCAGCAAGAATGTGGCCCGGCTGGAAAACCATCTCGGCTTGCGCCTGTTCCAGCGCAGCACCCGTAAGCTCACGCTGACCATGGGTGGCGAGCAGTTTTTCCGTCAGGTGTCCGATCCGTTCTTTACCTTGCGCGATGCGTTTGCCAGCGTCGCGCAGGACGATGGCAAACCTGCGGGCGTACTCAAGGTCAGCATGGGCGTGGCCTTCGGCCGCGAATATCTGGTGCCCTTGCTTGGAGAATTCCTCGACCGCTATCCGGCGATCGTGCCGGACTGGCATTTCGACAACCGCACGGTGGACCTGATCGCGGGCGGCTTCGATGTGGCAATCGGCGGCGGCATTGAGTTGACCGAAGGCTTGATCGTGCGCGAATTGGCGCGTAGCCACGTGGTGGCGACGGCGTCGCCATCGTTCATGAAGGGGCGCTCCATGCCGCGGCATCCGTCGGATCTGGCCGCGTTCGATGGCATCGCGCGGCGTTCGGTGTCTTCCGGGCGGCTGCGTGTGTGGAACCTGCGCAATCAGGTCGGCGAGCAGGCGCTGGCCGAACCGCGCACGCGGATGATTTTCGATGACCCCGAGGCCATCGCCTACGCCGCGATGCAAGGGCTGGGCGTGGCGCTGTTGCCGATGCCGCATGCGGCACCGTGGCTCGAACGCGGCGATCTCGTGCGTCTGTTACCGGGCTGGTCGGCTGATATCGGCCCGCTCGCGCTGTATTACCCGAATCGCAAATTATTGCCGTCCAAGACGCGGGTGTTCGTCGAATTCATCGTCGACGCTTTTCAAAGCAAGGGTCTTGCGCGCCGGTTCAATGCGCGATAAGCGTATTCGGACGAAATCCGGCATGCAGCACTACCTGGGTTGTCGGGCAACCAGCACGACATAGTGCGAGTTGGCAATCGATGTGCCATCGAGCCGCACCAGCCCGCGATCGACCAGCGCGGCGATGCGATACCACGGCACCTGGACATAGCGCGCCGCGGCCGTATCGAACACGCGCACGCTGCCCGTAAATTCTCCGGTCACCGCGGAAAACTGCAGGCTCGCGCGATGCCCATCGCGCAGGCTCTTGAGAATCATCTTCTGCTTTGCGGTGAGCTTGTCTGGTCGTAGGACAGGGGTCATTGCAGGTTCCGGCGCTGCAGATTTGTCGAACCGGATAGCCTCTGCCTTGAATGCCACTGTCGCAACCGCTTGAATGAGTGATTTCTCCGTTCTTTGTTTTTCGTCAGTCGCTTGCGTGACGGCGAGCCGATGCAGCTCTGCTGCCCGTGCCAACGCGCCGCGCACTTTCCAGACGCGGCTGCGCATCAGCGGCACACGGATGGCAATGATCCGATACAGCAATTGATCTGTGGTAACGGTCGCGGCGACGGGGGCAAGTAGATTGACGCTTCTTATTTTTCTGCCCGCGTCAGCATATGCGCGGGCGTTGTCAATCCGATGCCAAAGTTCTATCCCGCCGCGGTCAACCGCAGTTTTGCCACGCTCGGAGTTCCCTATCGGCGCGGCACCTGCGTGCCAATGGCGGCCGCCGTATCGCCCGGGCTGTGCCTCGGATTCTCGATGGCATGGATCCGGCGCTTGCGAGAGGGCAAGCCCATGAGCTATGTGCCGAGTGAAGTGGAAGCGGCCATCGGCCAGTGCTGCTATGTATTCGAATACGGTGCGCGCGGCCAACCATGGCCGGAAGGAGTCAGCTTCGAGATGTTTTCGCCGGGGCTTGCGATAAAGATGCCCGGCTTGCTTCGACATTGCGAGCGCTTGAATCTGACACCCATCGATTGGGGCGAGCAATCGGGCCACACGATCTCATACCTGCTCCATGCGGGACACCGGCCGCATCTGCTTAGAACCTTTCTGCTGGTTGCGGCCAGCCATGCGGTGGCGTTGGCAAGGAAGAACGACTGCATCGCACTGTTCGACCCCAGCACAGGCATTGTCACACTCGATGCTGAGGATGCTTTCGCTGATGGGCGGCTGGCGCGATGCCTGAACGGGCTGCCCGAAGATTCACCACACCGCGGGATTGGCGTACTCGAACTCAGGTCGCGACGGTAAGCCGGCACTCGCATCTGTGCACCGCGGCGCACTGTGGCAATGCGATGGCTCGCGCTTGATTTGGGGTAAATGAGGACGGAAATGTCGCCGGTATATTGCCGCTTTTTGGCCGGAACAGCGGCCAAGTACCGTTCGCGTGGGCAATAAAAAATGATGACGTTTCTGAAGGGTGCCTCGTCGGGATCCATCGTCTTTGGGCAAACCTATCAACGGCGTACGGCCATTCCAAAGGGACCAACGACGTCTCCCGGCACCTGTCTGGGCATGGCCCTCGCCTGGATCCGGCATCTGCATGCCGGCGGCGATTTCGAATACATGCCAACGGACTTCGAAGGCGCACTCAACCAGTTCGGTTGCTACGCATTTCCAGTCCTGCGTGTTGTCGATCCGGCGCTAGCCGCTGAGGACAATTCATCCTTCCTTCCTAGCGACGCCATCCGGCATCCTGTCCTCATTGGATACTGCACGCGGGTCGGATTCACGCCGATCTACAAAGGCGTACGCGCGGCGGAGGGCGTGGCCCGATTGGCGAAGGAATGCTGTCGCAGCGCCGGCTTGCGGACATTCATTCTCGCCGGCGGTTTCCATGCCACGGCGCTAGCGGTAAGAGGCAAAGATATCGCCGTGTACGATTCCGCAGAAGGTATTGGCATTTTTCGGCAGCGCACCGCATTGGACGATGAAGTGATGACGAAGTGGTTCCGGACCTTGCCAGGAAACGGTGTGCCGCTGATCGGCGTGCTGGAACTGACTTACTGAGCCCGTAAATTTAGCAAAAACGTCCGCTCCCCCTCCCACCGGCATCCATCGCTCGCCCCTCCAGTCTCCGCTACGACAGACACGAATCCAGGATGAAACCTCGGCGCGCCGACGGCTTATTCGCGCGTAGCTTCCCGCTGCATCAACACCATCACGCTGTCGGCCCGCATGTCCGACAGCGCCACCGCCTGCGCAAACAGCGGCTGGCACAGTCGCGTCAGCACATTGCCCGGCGGCATTTCCACCGCAAGGCGCATCTCGCACGCGCGGGCCAGCAGCATGGTTTCGTGCCAGCGCACCGGCCGTGACATGTTGAGTGCCAGATCTTCTGCGATGCGTGCCGGATCGCGCAGTTCGCGCGCGGCGCTGGCGCTGAAGTAGCGCAGCGCCGGACGTTTCAGAGACTGGACAAGCGATGGTTCCGTGAAGGCGCGATGCAGGGCGTTGGCGGCGTCATCGAGCAGGGCGCAGTGTGACGGCACGGCGATAGCCACCCGCTGTGCGCTGCGCGCGCCGGCGGCCAGTGCCAGCTCTGCCACGCGAGCCATGGCCGCATCGGCACCAGCGATCACCATTTGCGTATCGGCGTTGTAATTGGCCATGTAGACGGGCGCGTCGATGCGATGCACGCGCGCCACGATCGCCTCAAGCCGACCCGCGTCGAGACCCAGGATGGCGGTCATGCCGTGGCCGGACGGATAGGCGGTCTCCATCAGCGCGCCGCGCATCGCCACCAGCCGCACCGCATCGGCAAATGGCAGCACGCCGGCCACCACGGCTGCCGCAAATGCGCCAATCGACAGTCCTGCCACGGCATGCGCAGGCGCGCCGTCGGCGAGCAACGCGCGCGCGCTGGCGACGCCAGCCACCAGTAGGCAAAGCTGTACGGAAACCGTGGAGGCCAGATGCGCGGCGTCATCGTGCACCAGGATATCGTCGCCGAGCGACTCGCTCGCTTCCGCCAGCGTGCGCTGGACGTGTGGATGGCGGGGCAGCGCATGCAGCATGCCGGGGCGTTGCGAGCCCTGTCCGGGGAACGTCAGCAGTGTTGACATGCGATCTTCCAGGGATCGTCGCACAGCAGCGGGCCGGTGTCGGTCTTCAGCAGCACGCGGCCTTGCGTGCGCAGAAACTCGCGCAGCGCAAAGGCGCCGTACGGTGTGCCGATCTGCATGTCGATCCGGGCCGCGCCGTGGTCGATGACGTCGCGCAGGATGGCGATCTCCGCCGACGACAGCGGCTGTAGCGCCAGAAGCAGCAGGTCGATATCGCTGCCGGCGTGGAGCACGTCGATGCCTGCGGCCAGTGTGAAGCCCACCGCGCCGGTTACGCCCCACGCATGCGGCAGCCCGCCAAGCTGGCGGGCGATGGGATCGAGCGCGCGCAAGGCGGGGATCTCGTCGCGGCGCGGGTGCAGGCGCCAGAAGCCGGCGCGTGCGATGTCGACGGGCGTGACGACGGTGGCGCACTGATCGGCATCGATCCACGTCGCGTAGCGCTGCGCGCGCGTGCGTCCGCGAATGCCGACGGGAATGCGCCCGCGTCCGCTCGCATCGCGATCGCGCCGCACCACCAGCGGCGCCTGGGCAAGCCACGATGCGTCGGCCCACTCGGGCACGTCGCCCGCCGCCAGAAACGCAGCGGGATCGCGAAGCCAGATCAGATCGTGTGGTTGCGCGCGCATGGCGATGGCGGGAGACGTCAGTCGCGCCACTGGCTGGCCAGCAATGCGCGAACGCGCCGCGTGGCGCCACGGTGTTCTCCGTTCTGACGCGCGCGCAGGTCGCACTGGGGATCGGCATCGATGTCGGCCAGCGCGTCGTGCAGATGACGCATCACGACTTCGACATCGCCGGCAGTGGGCGATGCGGCGTTCTCCACCGCGATCGTGCGCCACAGCAGGCCCAGGCTTGCATAGTTGTCGATGTCGTACGCCATCGGCGGCACGGTCGCGGCGAATGCCTCGAGTTCCTCCACGCTGCGCAGCGTAATGCGCGCGGCGGCTTCCTTGCCCATCGCGTGCACCTGCACGCCCGGATCGGCCAGCGCGAGGATGCGGTTGGCCTGATAACCATGCGCCAGGAACGCGCCCGACATCGCCTTGCCCACCAGAAGCGCAATGACCGGATGCCCTTGCAGACGCGCCGTGGCATAGGCGGCGGCCGCGCTGGCCAGCGCCTGATGAATGCCGAGCGCTTCCTCGCGGCGTCCGTAGGCCTGGCTTGGCGTGTCGACAATGGCGACGATGGCCCGCTTGACCGATGCGTTGCGATCCGCGTCGATGACCTCATGCACGGCGCGCGCGAGCGACCAGCCTTCCAGCAGTCCCACTTCGCCGTTCCGGGCGCGCGGAAAAGGGTTGTCCGGATCCGGCACCACCGCGATCAGCCGCGTGCCACGTCCCCACAGTTCGACGTCGGCCACCTGTACCGAGCGCGGATATCCGCCGCTGCGCACCGCACGCCCGCTCAAGGCATCGAGCCATGCCTGCCCGCGCCCGGCGATGTCCTGCGCGCGATGGGAATCGCTGGTCGTGCTCATTGCCGTTCTCCAAGAATGCTGCGTGCCGTGGCGGGGTCGATCTGCTGCGTCGCGCCGTGCGCCACATAGCCGGCGATGCGTTGCAGGTAATCGTCGTACCGTTCGCTGCGCAGTGCGGCATCGCGCGTGTGTTGCACCGAAGCATTGGCCAGCGCCGCCACGGCTTCGCGAATCTCGCGCGCGTCGTCGTCGACGAAGCGATCAACCAGTCCGGTCGCGTAGCGTTGCTCACCGCCCGTCAGACCCCAGATAAACGGCCGATCGCGCGAATCGTATTCGGCGATGCCCGCTTCCTGCTCGATCACGGCAGGGCCATTCAGGCCAAGGCGCGCCTCGCGCGTGACTACCAGCGCAGAGCACAGCCCCGCCGCGATCGACATGCCGCCAAAGCAGCCCACTTGTCCGGCGATCACGCCGACCACCGGCTGGTAGCGCCGCAGGTCGACGATGGCCGCGTGAATCTCGGCAATCGCAGCGAGGCCCAGATTGGCTTCCTGCAGCCGCACGCCGCCGGTTTCGAACAGGATCACCGCGCGCGTAGGCACGCCGTTGCGATTGTCGTCGGCGGCCAGTTCGAGCGCGCCCGCAATCTTGGCGCCGCCGACTTCGCCCAGGCTGCCGCCCTGGAACGCGCCTTCGATGGCCATCACGACCGCTGGCTGGCCGTCGATCTTTCCCTTGGCGACGATCACGCCGTCATCGCCTTGCGGCACCACGCCTTGACGCTCCAGCCAGGGCGACGTCAGGCCGTCGAACGGACCGGCCAGTTCGCGCAGCGTGCCTGCGTCGAGCAGCGCGCGGGCGCGCTCGCGCGCACCGAGTTCGATAAAGCTCTCACGCGATAACAAGGCGGCGCGGTTCATGTCGGCTCCTGATCGGGGTGCGGTGCCAGCGCTTCGAACGCTTCGGCCAGCCGCATGCCCACCACGCCCGGCGTGGCGCCGAAATCGTGGATGCGGATGCGCATGGCGGCGCGCGGCTCGGCGCTGAAGACGCGCGTCAGTTGCGCATCCCAGACACGACCGTAGCCGTTGACCGATGTGGTGACGTCGATCGATGTCCTTCCGGCTTCGCCCGGTTCGATCATCACCTCGAGATCGCCGGAGCCAACCACGCCAACCAGCACTCGGCGCGATGCCGGCGCGCCGGCGGCATATTCGAATCGGAGTTGTTCCATCAGGGCTCTCCCTCGGCGCAAAGCCGATCAAGAAATAACGTGGCGGCCAGCAGATCGGCTGCGCCGCCGGGCGATGCCTGGTGCGCACGCATCGTGGCCTCGAGATCGTGCAGGCGGCGTCGCCCGCTCAGCGTGCCAATACCGCCCGCGTCGATCACTGCTTCGGCGCCGGCCTGCACGTCGGCCAGTCCCGCCAGTCCGGCGCGCGCCAGCACGCAGGTGTCGTCCAGTTGCGCAACGATGGCGAGTAGCGTGTTGACCTGTGCGGTCGGTTCGGCGTCGCCGCGCGCGCGGCAGGCGCGCAGCATGGGCAGGCCCACGCCGGTGACATGCGGAAACCCGGCCTCGGCCTGTTCGCGCGCGCCGCCCACGGCGTAGGTGGCGCGCACCCATTCACCCTTGTTGCCGGTGTGCGCAGGCCGATGACGATCCGGCATGCGTGCGATGACGCCAGCCATGCGCGCCACCGACGACGCGCTGCGCGTGCTGCCGAGCCAACCGGCGGCGCCGGCCAGCAGGCCGAGTGCCCAGATTGCGCCGCGATGCGTGTTGACGCCGCCCGTGATGCGCAGCATCTGCGCTTCTGCGCTGCGTCCGAGCGCGCCAAGCTGCTCGCGCAGCGCCGCGTCGAGGCGTCTGGCATGCTGGCCGGCGCGCGCCATCGCGACAAAGCCGTCGCGCAGGCTGTGCGCGGAATCGATCATCAGTTGCAGCGACATGTCGCGATGGCTGCCGTTGCCGCGGGCGTCGACGAGTCCGGGTTTGGGGGCGAGCGTGGCTTCGTCGATCAGGACCGCCACGGCGAGATCGCCGATGGCCTGCGCCATGTCGACAACCGGCGCGGCATGCGGTGCGTGCGCTGCCTGCGGGACGGGAGGCAAGGACGGGACGGGCAGGGCTGGCTGCGATGCGGGGAATCCCATCACCAGCTCCGGAAGCGTGCGGGCGGGTTGTAGAGGCCGCCCGACCATTCGACCAGATCCGCCATGCTTTTGGCGGCCAACAGCGACCGCGTGGCCTGTGCGCGATGCACGCCGAGATCCTCGGGCAGCGCGATCAGCCCGTCGCTGCGCATCTGGCGCGTGGTGGCGGGATCGTGGCGCATGCCGATCGGCGTCACGCCCGCCACGGCCGCGATCATCCTGCGGCGTTCTTCCAGCGAGCGCGCCTTGTACAGGTAAGCAATGCCTTCTTCGGTCAGCACGTGCGTCACGTCGTCGCCGTAGATCATCACCGGCGCCAACGGCATGCCGCTGTCCTTGGCCACCTGCACTGCATCCATCGATTCGACAAAGGTCGGTTTGCCGCCCGCCTGGAAGGTTTCCACCATCTGCACCACCAGCTTGCGCCCGCGCGCGAGCGGGTCGTCGCTTTCGATCAGGTCCAGCCAGGCCGGCGTGGCGTGCCGCCGGCCGCCGGGATTGTGGCCCATGTTCGGCGCACCGCCGAAGCCGGACAGGCGTCCGCGCGTAACGGTCGACGAGTGCCCGTCGCCGTCGATCTGCAGCGTCGAGCCGATGAACAGGTCCACCGCATATTGCCCGGCAAGCTGGCACAGGGCGCGATTGGAACGCATGCTGCCATCCGCGCCGGTGAAGAACACATCGGGCCGCGCGGCCACGTAGTCTTCCATGCCGAGCTCGCTGCCAAAGCTGTGCACGCTTTCCACCCAGCCCGATTCGATCGCGGGGATCAGCGTGGGATGCGGGTTGAGCGTCCAGTACTTGCAGATCTTGCCCTTCAGGCCCAGTTGCTCGCCATAGGTGGGCAGGATCAGCTCGATGGCGGCCGTGTTGAAGCCGATGCCGTGATTGAGCGACTGCACGTCATGGCGTTCGTAGATGCCGCGGATCGCCATCATCGCCATCAGGATGTGCACCGGCTTGATCAGTCGGGGATCGCGCGTGAACAACGGCTCGCAGAAGAACGGCTTGTCCGACTGCACGACATAGTCGATCCAGGAGCCCGGGATATCCACGCGCGGCAGGTCGGCCGGGTCGTCGACGATCTCGTTGACCTGCGCAATCACGATGCCGTCGCGAAACGCCGCCGCTTCCACCAGCGCCGGGGAATCCTCGGTGCTGGGCCCGGTGTAGAGGTTGCCGTCGCGATCTGCCTTGTAGCCGGCGGTCAGCACGATGTGCGGCGTCAGGTCGACATAGAGCCGCGAATACAGTTCGATATAGGTATGGATCGCGCCGATTTCGAGCAGTCCATCGGCGAGGAACTGCGAGATGCGCACGCTCTGCGCGCCCGCATACGCAAAGTCCAGCTTGCGTGCGATACCGCGCTCGAAGAGATCCAGATGTTCCACGCGGCTGACGCTGGGGATGATCATATGGAGGTCGTGCAGGCGCGTGGGATCGGCATCGGCCAGCGCGCGCGACAGAAAGTCCGCCTGCTTCTGGTTGTTGCCTTCCAGCACCACGCGGTCGCCCGGCGCGGTCACGGCTTCGAGGAAGGCCACGATGTCGCCGGTGGGAATGACCTTGCCTGTGGCGATGCTCGCCCCCAGGGCCTGCCGGCGGCGCTTTTCTGCGCGGCGCGTGTCCCACTGTCGTTCCGGTATCGGGTTCAGCATGGCGTCTCCGGTGTGCTGCGATCGTTACAGCAAAGATAGGGGAGGGCGCACCTCGCGAACAATCAACATCGGCGGCGAAACGTTACGCCCCGCGTAAATGATCCGCGCGCCATGTGCCGGGTACCCGGTGCCGGTCACGATTAACCGTACCGTAACGATCCGGGGCGGCAGGTTGATTGATACGCGCCTGCACGCTTCCTAGAGTTGTTGGTAAATGCCCGGCACCGCACCGGCAACATCACACAGACAACAACCACCGGAGACAACCATGATCATCTACGGAACCGCCCTGCTGGCGATCTGCCATCTCGTAGGGCTCTATCTTGGCGACCTGCTGGGCGTCGCCATCGGCGTGAAGGCCAATGTGGGCGGCGTGGGCATCGCCATGCTGATGCTGATTTCGATCCGGCTGTATCTGCATGACCGCGGTCTGCTGCCGCGCGAAACGGAGGCGGGCGTTGGCTTCTGGGGCGCGATGTATATCCCCGTGGTGGTGGCGATGGCGGCGCAGCAGAGCGTGGTGGCAGCGCTGCGCGGCGGGCCGGTCGCGCTTATCGCGGCGGTGCTGGCGGCCGGCGTGTGCGCCTGCCTGATCGCGCTGCTGAGCCGCACCGGCGACCACGAACCGCTACCGCCATTGCCGGCCGAAGCCGCAGCGCAATAAGACCGGGAGACTGACATGTCGATTGCTTCGCTGGCCGTGATGGCCCAGAACGTACTGCTGCACAACGGCCTGGTAACGGCGTTTGCCGCCGTTGGCATCGTGATGTGGGTGTCGTCCCAGATCTCGCGGAAACTGACGAAGGGACGCCTGCATGCGTCGGCCATTGCCATCATGATCGGCCTGGCGCTGGCGTATTACGGTGGCGTGGTCACGGGAAAGGACAAGGGCCTGGCCGATTTCGCGCTGTTTTCGGGCATCGGCCTGATGGGCGGCGCAATGCTGCGCGACTTCGCCATCGTCGCCACGGCCTTCGAAGTACAGGTGCGCGAGGCGCGCAAGGCCGGCATGGTGGGCGTGGTGTCGCTGCTGCTGGGCACCGTTGTGCCATTTGTGGTGGGCGCCTGTGTGGCGCGCGCTTTTGGCTATGACGATGCCGTCAGCATGACAACGATCGGCGCCGGCGCGGTGACGTACATCGTCGGCCCGGTGACCGGGGCGGCGCTGGGCGCCAGTTCCGACGTCATCGCGCTGTCGATCGCAACGGGGCTGATCAAGGCCATCATCGTGATGGTCGGCACGCCGTTCGCGGCGGGCTTCCTGGGCTTGAACAACCCGCGCGCGGCCATGGTGTTTGGCGGACTGGCCGGAACGGTCAGTGGCGTATCGGCCGGACTTGCCGCAACGGACCGTCGCCTGGTGCCATACGGCGCGCTGGTGGCCACTTTCCACACTGGCCTCGGCTGCCTGCTGGGGCCGTCGGTGCTGTATCTGGCGACCAAGGCGATCGTCGGGGGATGAGCGTTCAGTGTGTGAGCATGCGGCACACGGCCGCCAGCGCCAGCAGATTGGGATCGCGTTCGCGGCGGCGTAGGAAGCTCAGGCCGATGGACTGCTTCATGTCGAAGTCGGGCGTCAGCGGTATCAAGGCAACGTTGCGCGCAAAGACGTCGCGCACCCGGCCCGGCAGCAGCGAGTAGCCGATGCCGCCGCCCACCAGATTCATCAGCGAGAAAATATCGCCCACCTTCATGACCACGTTTGGCGTGAAGTCGGCGATGCGGAAAGCCTCGGCAAATCCGCTCGACGTCACGAAGCCATCGCCGAGCGCCACGAAGGGCTCGTCGCGGCATTGGCGCAGATCCACGGCGTCCATGCTGGCGTAGTGCGAATCGGCCGGCGCGGCGAAGAAGATATCGTCCTCGAACATCGGGATCGACTCGATCTCGGTGGAGGCTTCGGGCAGGCCCATCAGCGTGGCGTCGATCGTGCCCTGGCGCAGCTTGTCGAGCAGATCGGCGTTGGAGCCGAGCACCAGTTCAGTCTGCAGTTCCGGGCGGCGCATCTTGATGCCGATGACCACCTGCGGCACGGTGCGGATGGTCAGCGAATACAGCGATCCGATCTTGAGCTGGTCGGCTGAATACCCGGCGGCCTCGCGCGTCATGCGCACGCCGTCGGCCATGGTCTTGATCACATCGCGCGCCACATCGGCCAGCACATGCGCGGCTTCGGTCGGCAACAGGTTGCGGCCCTCGTGGCGGAACAGTGCGCAGCGCAGTCCTTCTTCCAGCGAATGCAGCGCACGGTGCACGCTGACGGTGCTGACGTCCAGCGTTTCGGCCGCCTTCGCCAGATTGCCGGTCTCCATGAAAGCGAGCAGCGCTTCGAGTTTGCGGAAGGTGATGTCTTCGCTGATGCGTTCGGGCATGGCGGGGCGTGTGGGCGAACAGGCCCCGATGATCGCACACCGTGGCGCGCGATGTCATGACGCTCGCTTGCGCATCCGATAGGCCGCGGCGCCGGTGCGCTGTTCGCAGCGCGGCGCGTACGCGCATCGTCGATCACAACGCGACGCCGTCGCCACGTGCGATGCGCGGCGCTTAACGTTTACCCCGGCAACGCGCGGCGCACGCTGTAAGAACCGGGTAAGCGGCGCGCTTTACCTTACGGTCATCGTCGAAACAAAAGCTGATACGCAGGAGACACGCGATGCACGATGATCTGATCGAGAAACTGAAGGCCAGCCCGCATTACCGGGACCTGGTGCGCCGGCGCAGCCGGCTGGGCTGGCTGCTGACGGCCGTGGTGCTGGTGGTCTACTACGGCTATGTGCTGCTGATTGCGTTCGACAAGGAACTGCTGGCGCGCCGCGTGGGCGACGGCGTGACGACGTGGGGCATGCCGATCGGGCTGTTCGTGATCGTGTTCACGGTGGTGATCACCGGGCTCTATGTGCGCCACGCCAACGGCGTCTATGACGACCTGACCGAGAAGATCAAGCGGGAGGTCGCATGAATACGTATCGCGCGATGGGCGCCAGCGCGCTGCTGGGCCTGTGTTGCACGGCCGCGTTTGCGGCGGGCGGCGATCTGGGGCAGGCGGTCAAGCAGCCCACCAACTGGACGGCCATCGCCATGTTCGTGGTGTTCGTCATCGGCACGCTGTTCATCACCAAATGGGCCGCCAAGAGGACCACATCGGCGGCCACCTTCTATACGGGCGGCGGCGGTATCACGGGTTTTCAGAATGGCCTGGCGATTGCTGGCGATTTCATGTCGGCGGCTTCGTTCCTGGGCATTTCCGCCGCGGTGTACACCAGCGGCTACGATGGCCTGATCTATTCCATCGGCTTCCTGGTGGGCTGGCCGATCATCACGTTCCTGATGGCCGAGCGGTTGCGTAACCTGGGCCGCTTTACGTTTGCGGACGTGGCGGCGTATCGCTTCAAGCAGGCGCCGATCCGCGCCTTCGCGGCGTCGGGCACGCTCGTCGTCGTGGCGTTCTACCTGATCGCCCAGATGGTTGGCGCGGGGCAACTGATCAAGCTGCTATTCGGGCTGGAGTACTGGGTGGCGGTGGTCATCGTTGGTGCGCTGATGATGATCTACGTGCTGTTTGGCGGCATGACGGCCACCACATGGGTGCAGATCATCAAGGCCTGCCTGCTGCTGGGCGGCGCGTCGTTCATGGCCTTCATGGTGCTGGCGCAGTTTCACTTCAGCCCCGAGGCGCTGTTCGCCAAGGCGGTGGAGGTGCACGCGAAGAAGGATTCGATCATGAGTCCCGGCAACTTCATCAAGGATCCGATCTCGGCGATTTCGTTCGGTATCGCGCTGATGTTCGGCACGGCCGGGCTGCCGCATATCCTGATGCGCTTCTTCACCGTGCCCAATGCCAAGGAAGCGCGCAAGTCGGTGTTCTGGGCCACCACCTGGATCGGCTATTTCTACATCCTGACCTTTATCATCGGCTTTGGCGCGATCGTGCTGGTCAGCACCAACGCCAGTTTTCAGGACGGCAGCGGCAAGCTGCTGGGCGGCGTGAACATGGCGGCGGTGCACCTGGCCAGCGCGGTGGGCGGCAACGTTTTCCTGGGCTTTATTTCGGCCGTGGCGTTCGCCACCATCCTCGCCGTGGTGGCCGGCCTCACGCTGGCCGGCGCGTCAGCCGTATCGCACGACCTCTATGCCACGGTGTTCAAGCACGGCAAGGCCTCCAGTGCCATGGAGCTGCGCGTATCGCGCATCACGACGATGGTCCTGGGCTTGGTCGCCGTGGTGCTCGGGATCGTGTTCGAGAAGCAGAACATCGCGTTCATGGTGTCGCTGGCGTTTGCCGTGGCGGCTTCGGCCAACTTCCCGGTGCTGTTCATGTCCGTGCTATGGAAGGGCTGCACCACGCGCGGCGCGATGGTCGGCGGATTCCTCGGCCTGCTGTCGGCGGTGGTGCTGACCGTGCTGTCGCAGGCGGTATGGGTCGACGTGTTCCACTTCAAGAGCGCGCCGTTCCCGTACACGTCGCCGGCGCTGTTCTCGATGACGATCGGCTTTGTCGGCATCTGGCTGGTGTCGATCACCGACCGGTCCGCGCGGGCGCGAGTGGACAAGGCAGGCTTCGAGGCGCAGGAACTGCGTTCCGAAACCGGTATCGGCGCGGTCCAGGCGTCGGCGCACTGATGCCTGGGGCGGCCGGCGCGGCGCGTGGACAGATGCGCAATCAGTCCTTGGCGACGACCTCGATGCGCAGCGCGGGCGCGCCGGCCACGATGGCCAGCAGGCGGTCGACATTGGGATGCGCGCCGGGCCGGTTGCGGGCGTCGGCGGTGTGCTCGGCAAACACTTCCAGCGCATGCGCCGCGGCCTGCGCATCGAGTTTGTCGAATGACTGCCGAATATAGTTGTAGACAGCCACCGAACCCTGCTTGCCCGGCATGTTTTCGATGCTCGCGGCGACGACGCCTTGCGCATCGAGCAGATCGATGCGCGCGATGCCGTCGATCGCGGGCAGCTGGGCGAGGTTGTCCTTGAATACGTTGCCGGGCTGAATCATGGGGGCGCTCCGTGGTGCGTGATGCCGAAAATGTCGCGGCCGTCATGGCGACTGGCGGCGGAGAAAGGCCAGAACAGGGCCCAAATCGGGCCATGCCGGACCAAAACCAAGACAAAAACGGACGGTGCCTTTCGGCGACCGTCCGTTCCTGTTTGTGCGTTGGTAGGCTCGATTGGACTCGAACCAACGACCCCCACCATGTCAAGGTGGTGCTCTAACCAGCTGAGCTACGAGCCTGAAGAGGGGCGAATTCTATCGGCAGGTTTCGGATCGCGCAAGTATTTCTTGCGCACGCCGCCCGATCGACATGTTTTGCTTTGGTTTGGATGGCCGTTGCCTGCATGGACGCGCCTGCCGCGCTGGGGACGCTCAGCGCCAAGCGTAGGCCAGGCCCGCGCCGTAGGTGATCTGATTACGGGTGCCGCGCTGGGTCACGATGGGGCTGTCGCCGGCGCCCCCGGTCAGCCGTTGCATGTAGATCATCGCGCCCGCATACCAGTGCTTGTCGATCTGGTAGATCGCCGCCAGCCAGCCCGTGTATTGTTCGAGGCCGCCGCCGGGGCTGTAGATCGGCAGGCCGCTGGCCGCGCTGTCGCCGGACGTGACGCCAAAATAGGTCTGGTTGAAGCTGCGGCTCACCCACGTCATGCCGAAGCCCGCGCCAAGGAACACGCGCGGCGAAACCGGCGCCCAGAACGTGCCCGACGCGGTGACGCGCATGCCGCCGTACTCGATTCCCGCATTGGTCATCACATTGACGCCGCCGCGCAGCCGGTAGGGGACGCCGCCCGTGGCGATGTATTCGTAGCCGATAAATCCGCCGGCCTCGACCGTGGTGTCGATGTCGTGGATGCGCGCGACAACCGGGTCGTCGACGTTCTTGCGGCCCAGGCGCAGCCCCACGGCGGGCCCGTATTGCAGGCCGGTCAGGCCGCCAAAGTTGAACTGCGCGAACGGACCGTACCATTCCAGCAGCTTGCCGTTCTCGGTGGTGTAGCGCAGGCCGGGCACCACGCCCAGCATTCTTTCGTTGCCGCCCGCGTATTGCGTGGTGGACCCGATGCCGAGACCCACCATGTTGGGCAGCTCACCCGGCAAATTGACCGGCGCGGCGTGGGCGGCGCCGCTTATCGCCGCCAGGCACAGCAGCGTCGCGGCCAGCGGCGTACGCATCGCGCAGCGGACATCTTGGCGCCGGGCGGAGGGTGGCGGCCGCCGCGTTGCGCGGCAATCGACGAGGTGGGTCGCAAGGTGGGACGCGGGCATGTGCAGGCACGCGCGGGCTGGCGCGAGACGAAACAGGAACAGCCGGCGAGTGTGCGTGGCGCGAACGGCGAATGGAATTGAGATTTTTCGCGCGGCGCATTAAGCGAAGTGGATGGCCGCGGCCGTGGGTGCCGCCGCCATCCCGCCTCAAGTTTTGCGTCCCGCAGCCGTAGACCGAAATAGGTCCGTCCGATAACGATAACCAGCGGCGCAGCCAGACGGCAGACCTTCATCACCGCGCAGTGGGCAATGACCCCGCGCCGCACGCTTACGGAGACATGAAATGATGAAGCAACTGTCGATCAGGGGCTCGTTGAGCTTGCTGGTCGCGTTCTTTGGTGTGGCGCTCGTGATCGGCGCCGCTGTGGGGCTGTATTCGATACACGCGGGCAATGATGCGCTGCGGCAGACCTACACCGTCGACACCCCAGCGGTGGCCGATCTGGAGGGCAGCGCGGCCCAGTTGCTGCGCTTGCGTCTGGCGCTGGCCACCTATGCGTCGCTGACCGAACTCGGCGATCAGGATGGCGCCAAGGCCGTGCTCAAGCGTTTCGACCAATATCTGGTCAACGCCAACGAGCGCATCGATCACTATCTGAGCGTGACAGGCAATGGCGACGAGCAACAGCAGCGCCTGCTCAAGGACATGCAGGACAAGCGCGCCAAATTCCTGCGCGAAGGCGTCGATCCGGCGCTGGCCGCGCTGAAGGCTGGGGATCGTCAGACTTTCCTGCAACTGCAGGCGCACAAGCTGCCGCCACTCTACGGTGCCTACGAGAAAGCGATGCTGGCGCTGGAAACCCTGCAGGTCTCCTACGGGGAGCGCCGCTACAACGACGCGCAGGCGCGCTTTCGCATCGTGGTCTGGGCGGTGGCGATCGGGCTGGCAGGCGCGCTGTTGCTGGCGTGGCTGGCGCGTGTGGCGATGATCCGTGCCATCGTCGCGCCTGTCGATGCCGCTGTCGCGCAATTCCAGCGCATTGCAAGCGGCGATCTGACCGGGCGCGTGCAGATTGCGCGCAGCCGCGAGATGCATCGCCTGACCAGCGCTCTACAGCAGATGCAGGCGTCGCTGATCGAGACCGTGGGCACAGTGCGTGGCGGCACCGATGCGATCCGCCACGGCGTGCACGAAATTTCCAGCGGCAATACCGATCTCTCGCAGCGCACGGAGGAACAGGCCGCGTCGCTCGAACAGACGGCGGCCAGCATGGAACAACTGACGTCCACCGTGAAGCAGACCGCCGACAACGCCACGCAAGCCAGCCGGCTGGCGCAAGGCGCATCGGGTCTGGCCGCGCAGGGCGGGGAACTGTCGCAACAGGTGGTCGACACCATGCAGCACATCGTGGCGGATTCACACAAGATTGGCGACATCGTCGGCGTGATCGAAAGCATCGCGTTCCAGACCAATATCCTCGCCCTCAATGCAGCCGTGGAAGCGGCGCGCGCCGGCGAGCAGGGGCGCGGGTTCGCCGTGGTGGCGTCCGAGGTGCGCGCGCTGGCGCAGCGCAGCGCGGGCGCAGCCAAGGAAATCAAGGGACTGATCGAGTTGTCCGCCAATCGCGTGGAAGCGGGCGCAGGCCTGGTGGCGCAATCCGGCAGCACGATGGGCGAAATCGTCGACGCCATCGCCCGGGTCAGCGATCTGATGAACGAAATCGCCTCGGCGGCTGCCGAGCAAAGCAGCGGCATCGATCAGGTGAATCATGCCGTCACGCAAATGGACGAGGTCACGCAGCAGAACGCCGCGCTAGTGGAACAGGCAGCCGCCGCCGCGGGCGCACTCGAAGAGCAGGCGCAGCGCTTGTCCGATGCGGTGGCGGTGTTCAGCATCGACGTGCACCAGAGCGGCCTGTCGCTGGCGCAACCCCGGCGCGCTGCCGCGCATCTGACGTTGCAGCCGGCGGGCGTATAGGCAAGCGGGTGCGGCATGCCGAACCCTCAATCGAGACTCTGCAGGGCGACGCGGTTCTGGGCAAGGCGCTGGCGTTGATGCATACGCCTACCGCTGCCCCGCGCTGCCGTACTGCTCGTTGTCCACGGGCTCCATCCAGTCCACCGCCTTCCCTTCAAGCGCCTCCGCAATGGCGATATGCACCATGGTCGAATGGGCTGTCGCGCCGTGCCAGTGTTTGGTATTGGGTGGAATCCAGACGATGTCGCCCGGCCGGATGGTCTGGACCAAGTCGCCCCATTGCTGGACGAAGCCCGTGCCGGCCACGACCAGAAGCGTCTGCCCGAGCGGGTGACTGTGCCATGCCGTGCGCGCACCGGGTGCGAACGTGACGGTGGCGCCGCCGACGCGGGCAGGCAGGGGCGCCTGGAAATGCGCGTCGATGCGCACGCTGCCGGTAAAGCTGGCGGCTGCCCCTTCCATCGATGGCTGGACTTCGGCGCGCGTGACCGTGATCTCGGGGCGGCGCGCCGGAGTCGTGGCGATAGCGTTCGCTCCGGGCAAGAGGCAAAACGGATGATCTGAAGTCTGCGAAGGGTGCATGGGAGCGTCCTGACAAAACACTTGCGCGTCGCGCGCGACAGGCAGAACAATAGGGCGAAAATTCATGAAATGCATTCATAGCGCCAAACGCGGCGCGCCCTGACCATGCCCCGTCATAACCTCAACGACCTCCTCGCATTGATTACCGTTGCCCGCGAGCGAAGCTTCACGCGCGCGGCGGCTCGCCTCGACGTCACGCAATCGGCGTTGAGCCACACCATCCGCAATCTCGAGACAAAACTGGGCGTGCGGCTGCTTACGCGGACCACGCGCAGCGTGTCGACTACCGAGGCCGGCGAAAGGCTGATCCGCTCGATCGGGCCGAAGTTCGATGAAATCGAAGCCGATCTCTCGGCGGTGGCCGAGCTGGGCGATCGTCCGGCTGGCACCATCCGCATTACGGCGGTGGACCATCCGATCGACGCCATCATCTGGCCACGTCTGGCCAAGGTGCTACCGCAGTACCCGGAGCTCAATGTCGAGCTGATCGTCGACTACGGCCTTACCAATATCGTTGGCGACCGTTACGACATCGGCGTGCGGTTCGGTGATCAAATCGAGAAGGACATGATCGCCGTGCGCATCAGTCCCGACGTGAAGATGGCCATCGCGGCGGCGCCCGCATATTTCAAGGGGCGCGACAAGCCGATGACGCCGCGCGATCTGCTATCGCACCGCTGCATCTGCTTGCGGCTGGCCACCAGCGGCGGGCTCTATGCGTGGGAACTGGCCAAGGGGTCCAAGAAGCTGCAGGCGCGCGTGGAAGGCCAGGTGGTGTGCAACGGCGTCAATCAGATGCTCAATGCCGCGCTCGACGGCTTCGGACTTGTGTTCCTGCCGTTGCCGATCATCCAGCCCTTTGCGGACAAGGGAAAACTAGTCAAGGTCATGGAAGACTGGTGTCCCACCTTCCCCGGCTATCACGCGTTTTATCCAAGCCGCAGGCAGTCATCGCGGGCGCTCAAGATCGTCATCGACGCCATCCGGTACAAACCGGATGGCATGACGTCTAAGCCTGCGAAAGCTGGTCACGGATAGGCAACGACCGAATGCGCGTTCCGGTCGCCGCAAAGATCGCGTTGCACAGCGCGGGCGCGATGGGCGGCACGGGCGGCTCGCCGACGCCGCCGGGCGGCACGTCGAAATCGCCGCCCACCATCCACGTGTGGATGGCTCGTGGCGCCATGTGGGAACGCAGGATCTCGAAGTCGTGGAAGTTGCTTTGCTGCACGCGGCCGTCCTTGAAAGAGATCTCGCCGAGCATCGCCAGGCCGATGCCCATCACGCATCCGCCTTCCACCTGCGAGCGAATGCGCTCGGGATTGACCTGCGGCCCGCAATCGATCGCCATGTCCACGCGCGGAATGGTGATCTGGCCCTTGGCATCCACCGCCACTTCGACCACGGTGGCCACATAGGTCACGAAGCTGTAAGCCATGGCGATGCCCAGACCATGCCCCTTCGGCAGCTTGCGGCCCCAATTGGCCCTGCGCGCCGCTTCCTCGATGACCCGGCGCATGCGGCCGGTGTCGAGTGGATACACGTCAGGCGATTCGTTGTAGTTCCAGCTGTCCGACAGCGATGTGGGGTCGATCTTGCGCGGCGGGCCGATCAGTTCCAGCAGATAGTCCTTCGGGTCACGACGCGCCTGATGCGCGAGTTCCGCAACGAAGCTCTGCACCGCGAACGCATGCGGGATATTCGACACGGACCGGAACCAGCCAATGCGCGTATGCGCGGGCACGTCGGCCGATTCCAGCCGGATCGACGGGATCTGGTACGGGATGTTGATGGCTGTCATCCCGGCTTCGAACGGCGCCTTGCCCATCGCCCCAACCGTGAAGGTCGAAGCGATGGTGGGCGCTGCCGACCTGTGCAGCCATGCCGTCGGTTTGCCGCTGGCATCGAGCACGGACTCGATGCGCTCGACCGACACCGTGTGGTAGTAGTCGTGATGAATGTCGTCGTCGCGCGTCCACTGCAGCTTGACCGGCTTGCCGTCCATCGCCTTGGATACCAGCGCGGCTTCGGAGATAAAGTCCGCCATCGACTTGCGCCCAAATCCGCCGCCCAGCAAGGTCAGATGCAGCGTCACGTCCCTGGCGTCGATGCCGAGGTGCTTCGCCACGCTTTCCAATGCGCCCTGCGGCGCTTGCGAAGGCGCCCAGATCTCGCACTTGCCGTCGACAAAGCGCGCGGTAGCCACGGGGGTTTCCATCGATGCATGCGCGAGATGCGGGATGTAGTACTCGGCGGAAACCTTGCGCTGCGTACCGGCAGCCGACAGCGCCGCCACGGCATCGCCATCGCTGCGCAACGCCTTGCCGGGCTTGCGCGCGCCGGCTTCGAGCGTGCGGCGGAAAGCGGCCGAGTCGTAGCCTGCATTGGCGCCATGGTCCCAGTCGAGCTTGAGTGCCGCGCGGCCCTGCATCGCCGCCCAGGTGTTGGTGGCCACCACGGCAACACCGCCAACGGGATTGAACAGCGGCGGGCCGTCGTAGGGCTTCAGTTCGATGACGCGCAGCACGCCGGGTACCTTCAATGCGTCGGCGCTATCGACCTTGCGCAGCTTGCCGCCATAGACGGGCGGACGTGCGATCACCGCGTAGACCATGCCCGGCAGTCGCACGTCGATACCGTAGGTGGCCTTGCCGTGCACGATATCGCGGCTATCGGTCGGAAGGATCTTGCCGCGCCCGATATAGCGGAATGCGTCCGGCTGCTTGAGGCGCAACTGGTTATGCGTGGGCACCGGCTGGCGCATGGCGGCTTCGGCCAGATCGCCATATCCGATGCGGCGCCCCGAGGTCGCGTGAATGACTTCATGGTTGCGCGCCTGCACCTCGGTGACGGGCACCTTCCATTGCGCAGCGGCTGCAGCTTCGAGCATCTGGCGCGCCGACGCCCCGACCCGGCGCATCGGCGCAAGAAAATGCCGCATGCTGCGCGATCCGTCCACATTCTGGCTGCCGTAGCGCGCCTCGTTGGCGTCCGCCTGCACGATCCTGACGCGGCTCCAGTCCGCTTCCATTTCGTCGGCGACCACCATCGGCAGGCTGGTTCGTACGCCCGTGCCCATCTCGGCGCGATGCGCCACGATGGTCACGGTGCCGTCGCGCGCAATCGACACGAACACCAGTGGATCGTCCACGATGCCACCCGGCATGGCCGCGCCACCGTATTTCTTTTCCGCCTGCGCCGCATCGGCCTTCGAGATCAGGCCGCCAAACTGGAGCGCCAGCGCGAATGCCGCGCCGGCCTGCAGCACGCGGCGGCGCGCCGGTTGCTGGGGGATGTCGAGCGTGTCGAGCGTGGTCATGCCTGGGCTCCCGTCTTGCCGGCGGCGAGCCTTGAGGACGCCAGTTTCACTGCGGCATTGATGCGCGTGTAGGTTCCGCAACGGCACAGATTGCCGCTCATGCCGGCGACGATCTGCTCATCCGTGGGCTTTGGATTCGCCTTCAGCAACGCCGTGGCCGTCATGATCTGTCCGGCCTGGCAATAGCCGCACTGGGCGACACCTAGCTCGACCCACGCATCCTGGACAGCCCGCCCGACGCGATCCGACTCCATCGATTCGATCGTACGCACGCGCTTGTTGCCGATGGCCGAGATCGGCGTGACACAGGACCGCACGGCCTGGCCGTCGACATGGACGGTGCACGCGCCGCAAAGCGCCATGCCGCATCCGAACTTGGTGCCGGTGAAGCCGAGCGCGTCGCGTAGCGTCCAAAGTAGCGGGGTGTCGGCGGAGAGGTCGACGTCGTGAACCTGGCCGTTGATGTTTAGCGTTGTCATGGGCGGAGGGGAGGCAGGGGGACCGCAGCATGGTAGCGGATGGCGCGAACGCTGATTACACGCTTCTGCTCATTGCCTTCATGAGGTGGATTCATCAATGTCTTTCATGAAGCTGGCTCATCAAGGCAACAAGTATTGTGCGGGTAGTCACCCGGCTCCAATCTGCGGATGATACGGGCAATGGAAAACACCGCATTACCCAACACCTCCGCGCCGCGCTCTGCGCCGCATGCGGGCCCCCAATCGCCCGCGTCGCAGCCGCCCGCGCACTGGAACGGCGTGTTCGCGATGACACTCTGCGTCTTCGCATTGATCGCCTCGGAATTCATGCCTGTCAGCCTGCTGACGCCGATGTCCGCCGATCTGCATGTCACCGAAGGCATGACCGGGCAGGGCATCGCCATCTCCGGTGCGTTTGCTGTGTTCACGAGCCTCTTCATCGCGGCCATTGCCGGGAACACGAACCGCAAGTCGCTGCTGCTGGGTTTGACGGCAGTGATGGCGATATCGGGCGCCATCATCGCGGCGGCGCCGACCTACACGGCCTACATGCTCGGGCGCGCACTGATCGGCGTGGTCGTCGGCGGCTTCTGGTCGATGTCCGCGGCCACTGCCATCCGGCTGGTGCCTGCGCACCAGGTGCCGCGCGCGTTGGCGATATTCAATAGCGGCAACGCATTGGCCACCGTCATCGCGGCGCCGGCCGGCAGCTATCTCGGCACGCTGATCGGCTGGCGCGGGGCGTTCTACTGCCTCGTACCCGTGGCGTTGCTCGCACTGGCCTGGCAATGGTTCAGCCTGCCAACGATGCCGGTGCCCGCTCGCCCCAAGGGCAGCGGCAATGTATTCGTCCACCTGAAGCGTCCGGTCGTTGCGCTGGGCATGCTGGCGGCCGGCGTGTTCTTCTCCGGACAGTTCACGCTGTTCACCTACGTCCGCCCCTTTCTCGAAACCGTCACGCATGTCGATGCCCCGAGCCTGTCGCTGATCCTGCTGGCAATTGGCGTGGCCGGTTTTGCCGGCACGATGCTGATTGGCGCGGTGCTCAAGCGCGCGTTCCATGGCGTACTCGTCGCGATCCCGGCGCTGATGGGGGTGATAGCGCTTGCGCTGATCGGCCTGGGGCAAAACACGGCGGCTGTCGTGGGGCTTCTGGTTCTTTGGGGACTGGTTGCCACGGCGGCGCCGGTGGGATGGTGGAGCTGGATCACGCGCACGTTTCCGCACCATGCCGAAGCAGGCGGCGGCCTGATGGTGGCGATTGTCCAGATGTCGATCGCGCTGGGCTCCACGGTCGGCGGCATCCTGTTCGATACGTTCGGTTATCGGAGCACGCTCGAAGCCAGCGCTGCGCTGCTGTTCATCGGCGCCGGACTCGCATGGCTGATGGCGCGCGTCGGCGCTGAAGATTCCGATTCCATCGATTCACCCGTACCCGCCCGACAAACAGCGTCCGGTCACGTGGATGGAGCAGCTCACCGATGAACGGTATAACGCGCGCCGGGCGCACCGTCCGGCACCTTGACGTGGTAGCGCTCGCCGCGGTGCTGTTGGCAGTGTTGGGCGCAGCCCATGCACAGGAATCTCCGAATATGAACATGACACCATCGACCACCGGCAGCCAGTCGGCCGCTGAAACCCTTACGCTGCGCCAACGGGCCATCGTTCCGATCGCCGCGTTTGCGGCGGCCGGCGACATTGCCCGGCTGGGCACCGCCCTGAATCAGGGGCTCGACGCGCGCCTGTCCATCAGCGACGCCCGGGAAATCCTTGTGCAGCTCTACGCCTATGCCGGGTTTCCGCGCAGCCTGAACGCACTTGGTGAGCTGATGAAGGTAGTCGAAGCTCGCAAGCAACAGGGCCTGCGCGACGCGCCGGGCAACGACCCTGGCGCTCCTATCCCGCAGGGCGATGCATTGCTGGCCGCCGGCACGGCAAACCAGACCAGGCTGTCGGGCGCACCGGTAAAGGGCCCGCTATTCGACTTCGCGCCCGCCATCGACCAGTATCTGAAGGCTCACCTGTTCGGCGATATCTTCGAGCGTGACAACCTCGACTGGCAGAGCCGCGAATTGGCCACGGTCGGCATGCTGTCGTCGCTGGCAGGTGCCGAACCGCAATTGCAGGCCCATATGCGCATCAGCATGAACGTGGGGCTGACGACAGCGCAGTTGCGGGAGGTCGCACAGGTCCTGCGCGAGCACGTCGGCCCGGAGAACGGCCGTCGCGCGCATGAAGCGCTGGAGCGGCATCTGGCTGCTGACAGGGGCGGCAAGTAGGCCTTGCCCAGCCGCCGGAGGTGCGGCGCGTTATCTCGATGGCGTAGCCGCCGCGCGGACCGATTGCGGCAGGCGGCACAATTCGCTAGGGTTATGCAGCCGGGCGCAAGGCGGGTCCGGCAGTCCCCCATTCCTGTCGAGAGCAAAACATGATTCGCTGGATCCAGAGCATCGCCACGACACTCACTGTCGCGGTGGCAGGCATGGCGTGCATCGGTGGTGCGGCACATGCCCAGGCGCAGGCCGACAGCCCGCCCAAGGACGCGGCCACGTTGACCATTACGGCCGGTGCGCAGCAAACGACTTTTACGCGCGCCGCGTTGCTGAAGGACCGGCGGCTGGTCAATGTCACCGTCGACGACGACAACCTGAAGCGCCGCATGACATTCAAGGCGATTCCGCTGGCGGCGCTGCTGGCGGGACTGCCGGTTGCGAAGGATGGCAGCGCCACCACGGCCGCCAGCGACGGCTACGTGTCGCATCTGCCGATGCCTCTGCTGCTGGCCGATCGTGCCGATGGGCCACGCGCGTGGCTCGCGGTGGAAAACCCCGCCAGGCCGTGGCCGACGCTCAAAGGGCAGGACATCGGCCCATTCCGGCTGATCTGGACGGTGCCGAAGTCATCTGCCGGTGCCGCGCGTGGGGACGCGGCGGTCAGCATCAACGAAAGCCTGTGGACCTATGCGATCGTGCGCATCGACGTCGGCGCGACTGCGGCGGAACGCTTCGCGGCAATCCGCCCGGCTGCCGACCTGCCCGCAGACGGCCCGGTCGTGCGCGGCTTTGCGACGTTCCAGCGCGTCTGTTTTTCCTGTCACTCGATGAATCGCGCGGGCGACGCGCATCTGGGCCCGGACCTGAACGTGCCGTACAACCCGGTGGAATACCTGGGCGACGACAAGCTGACCAGGTTGATCCGCAATCCGCAATCGTTGCGCTGGTGGCCCGCGGCCAAGATGTCGGCCATCGACGAGAAGACGCTGTCCGACAGCGAACTGCAGGACCTGCTGGCGTATTTGCACCATATGGCGGGCCGCAAGGCCAACGCGCCCTGACGGCCGACGGTGGCGGCTGACATCCTGCGCGAGCAGGCCGCCAGCATCGGCGCGGCTACTTCAGTTCCGCCTGCGCCTTCGGCCGCACCGAATCAGCGGTGCCCTGGATAAAGGCCTTGATCTTCTCGACATCATCGGCGGTGAGCTTGCCGGTGAAATCGGGCATGCCGCGTGCCATGAACGGTCCCTTGAAGACGATCTTGTCCAGATGCTCGATCACGCCCGGGCTGACGAAGCCCAGGTTGGGAATGTTGCCGCCGCGGTCCACGCCGGGCACGCCGTGGCACATCACGCAACTGCTGACGTAGAGCCCCGCGCCGTCGTTGACCTTGGCTGCGTCGTACTTCACGCCTTGCAGCAGGCCATCGGTGCGATATTGGACGAACGCGGGCGGCTTGGCCTTCGCGCCCAACGCGAAGGTGTAGACCGTGCCGGGCCCCTGGCGATCGGTGGCGCGCTGCGCCAGGCCATAGACGCCGCCCCAGCCCACCGCCACAGAGATGTACTGCTTGCCGTCGACCTGGTAGCTCACCGGCGCGGCGATCACGCCGGTGCCGGTGGGCGTTTCCCAGAGCTTCTCGCCGGACTTCGCGTCATACGCGGCGAAGCGTCCATCGGCGCTGCCCTGGAAGACCAGATTGCCGGCGGTGGTCAGCGTGCCGCCGTTCCACGGCGACACCTGCTCGTGCGACCACGCCACCTGCTGCCGCACCGGATCCCACGCCAGCAGGCGGCCAAACGGCTTGGACTTCGGCGGCTCGGCGTTCAGGAACTTGGCAGTGTTCCAGCCCGTGTTGCCGCCCGGCTGCATCGGCTTTGCGCCATTGAAGGTCCATGCCTTGTCGTCCATCAGGTTGATCGGCACGTTCTGCGCGGGCAGATACACCAGACCGGTCTGCGGATTGAAGGACATCGGGTGCCAGTTGTGCGCACCGTATGGGCCGGGAATCGCGTCGTAGGGTTTGTCGGCCGAGCGAGATTCCGGGTTTTCGATGGGGCGGCCGTTCTTGTCGTAACCGGTGGCCCAGTTCACATCGACGAAGTTCTTGGCGGAAATAAATTGCCCGTTGGTGCGGTCGATCACGAAGAAGAATCCGTTCTTGGGCGCGTGCAGGATGACCTTGCGGGGCTGGCCGTCGATGGTCAGGTCCGCCAGGATCATCGGCTGCGTGGACGTGTAGTCCCAGTTGTCGCCCGGCGTTTCCTGGTAGTGCCATTTGTACTTGCCGGTGTCCGGATCGAGCGCGACGATCGACGCCAGGTACAGGTTGTCGCCGCCTGCGGGGCTGCGTTTGCTGCGCGACCATGGCGATCCATTGCCCGTGCCGACGTACATCAGGTTCAGCTCGGGATCGAACGTGATCGAATCCCACGCGGTGCCGCCGCCGCCGGCTTCCCACCATTTGCCGGCAGGGTCCCAGGTCTTGGCGGCGCGTTCCATCGACTCGTCCTCGAACGGCTTTGACGGATCGCCCGGCACGGTGAACCAGCGCCATTTCTGCGCGCCGGTGTTCGCGTCGTACGCGGTCACGTAGCCGCGCACGCCGAACTCCGCGCCGCCATTGCCGATGATCACCTTGCCGTTGATGACGCGCGGTGCGCCGGTGATCGTGTACGAATACTTGCGGTCGATGATGGTGTCCTTCTCCCAGACCTTGCGGCCCGTGGCGGCATCCAGCGCAATCAGGCGGCCGTCGTACGATGCAACGAAGACCTTGCCCTGATAAAGCGCCACGCCGCGGTTCACCACATCGCAGCAGCCGCGATAGCCGAGCGCGCGATCGACCTTCGGATCGAACGACCACAGCCGCTTGCCGGTACGCACGTCCACCGCATGCACTACGCTCCACGATGCGGTGACGTACATCACGCCATCTACCACCAGCGGCGTCGATTCCACGCCGCGCGTGGATTCGAGGTTATAGGACCACACCAGGCCCAGGTCCTTCACGTTGTTGCTGTTGATGGCGTCGAGGCGGCTGAAGCGGGTTTCCGCGTAGTCGAGGCCATAGCTGGGCCAGTCGGGCGTTTTCTCGGCATTGGCGCGGATAAACTGGCCGTCGACCTTGCTGGTGGCCGCGCGGATCTTGCTGGCCGATGGTGCAGCCGATTGCGCCGCCGCCGGCACGGCTATCAGGCAGGCCATGGCGATGGCCGCGCATCGATACCACGGGAGCCGTTTCGCGTTGTGGGTCATCTTCTCTGTCTCCTCGAATCGTTGTTCTGGAATTGTTCTGGTGCGGCGCGCTTCCTGCTTTTATGTGTTTCCGGTTCGTCCTTGTCACGTCGCGGCGCCTGACGGTCGCCGCGTGACCGCCAGGCTCCAAACCTTCAACCTCTCGTCTCAATTCTCCAGCTACAACCTCCGGGCCGCCGCTCAATACGCCATGCAGACCGATTTCAGTTCCGTATACGATTCGATCGCTGAGCGGCCGTGTTCGCGCCCCACGCCGGAGGCCTTGTAGCCGCCAAACGGCATATTGGGATCGATGACGTTATGGCAGTTGACCCACACGGTGCCCGCATCGATGCCGTCGACCAGCCGCTGCACCGCGCGGAGGTTGTTGCTCCACACGCTGGCGCCCAGGCCGTAGGCGGACTGGTTGGCCGCCGCCAGCACCGCATCGAGATCGTCGAACGGCATTGCCACCACCACGGGGCCAAACACTTCCTCGCGCACGATTTCCAGATCGCGGCTGCCGCTGTTGGCCACCACCGTGGGCCGCACGAAATAGCCGTCGCGCTGCACCTCCGCGCCGCCCGCGACGATTTCCGCGCCTTCCCTGCGGCTGGTATCGATCATGCCCACCACCTTGTCGCGATGGCGCGCCGACACCAGCGGCCCCATCTGGCTGGCCGGATCGAGTCCCGATCCCAGCACCATCGCATCGGCCACGCGCGCAATGCCTTCGACCACATGGTCGTAGTGGCGGCGCGAAACATAAAGGCGCGACCCAGCCGTGCAGACCTGCCCCTGATTGAAGAAGATGGCCGCTGACGCGCCCTGGATCGCCACCGCCGGATCGCAGTCGTCGAGCACCACCACCGGGCTTTTGCCGCCCAACTCCAGCGAGACGCGGCGAATATCCTGCCCACAGCGTGCGCCGATCAGGCGGCCCACTTCGGTCGATCCGGTGAAGGTGATCTTGTCCACGCCGGGGTGCGCCACCAGCGCCGCGCCGGCCACGCCATCGCCGGTCACCACGTTGAACACGCCGGGCGGAAAGCCTGCCTCGAGCGCCAGTTCGCCCAGCCGGATCGCGGTCAGCGGGGTTTCTTCCGCGGGCTTGAGCACCACCGTGCAGCCGCATGCAAGCGCGGGTGCGATTTTCCACACCGCCATCAGCAGCGGAAAATTCCACGGCACGATGGCTCCCACCACGCCCACCGGCGCGCGGCGCGTCGACGCGCTGTAGCGTGTGCCCGGCGGATGCGGCATCGAGATATCGAAGGTCTGGCCGTCGATCTTGGTGGCCCATCCCGCCATGTAGCGCAGCCATTGCGCGCTGCCGCCGACATCGAGTCCATGCGCAAAGGCCAGCAGTTTGCCGTTGTTCAGCGTTTCCAGGCGCGCCAGCTCTTCGCCGTGCTGCTCTACCAGATCGGCCAGTTTCAGCAGCAGGCGCTCGCGCTGCGCGGGCATCATGTCGCGCCAAGCGGCGCTCTGGAAGGCTTGCCGCGCGCTGGCCACGGCAGCATCGACGTCGGCTGCGTCGCCGCTTGGCACGTGCGCGATGGGTTGGCCGGTGGCGGGATCGAAGACCGCGAACGTCTCGCCCGATGCGGCCTGGCGCCATTGGCCGTCGATCAACATGTCGCTGCGGATGGGATGAGGATGCTGTTCCGGGGCGTTCACGCGTGTCTCCTGTCGTTGTTCGTGGAGGACAGAAGGTAGCAACGCCGTCGCGCGCTGGCTTGTCTGTGCGTGCATAGTGCTTGTCGCTGGGTGCACGCCACGCGGGTCAGATTTGCTGCATTGCGGGATCGATGGGAGTGTGGTGCTTGCCCTGACGCCATTGCGACGGGCTCATGCCGAATCGCTCGTGAAACGCGCGGCTGAAATGTGCCGCATCGACAAAGCCAAGCCCGAACGCCACTTCCGTAATGCTCGGCGCCATGCCGTCGCGCGCCGCCAACTGCTGCGCTGCGCGTTGCAGGCGTCTTGCCTGGATATAGGCATGGGGCGTCTGCCCCCATTCGCGGAACAGGTTGTAAAGCGTGCGGCGCGATACGTTGAACACGGTGGCCAGGCGCTGCGCGCACAGGTCGGGGTCGTGCAGTTCGGCGTCGATATACGCCACGATGCGGCGCACGCGGCTATCGCCGAGCCGATGCCGCGCAGCAGGCGCGTGCGGTGGCGCGGCGGCTTGCAACGCGGTTTCGACCAGCGCCACCATCGAATCCTCGAGCACGCCCTGCGCGCGATGATCGAGCGCGTGACCGCCCATCGCATCATGGAGCAATCCGCCCAGCGCCGCGGCCGCGATGCGCGCCGCGCCCACGCCGGGCAGCGCGCGCCCGCACAGCGTGCGCGCCGGCTCCTGCCAGCCAAAGCTGCGCGCTTGCGGCACCAGCAGCACCAGTGCGCGGCAGCCTTCGGCCATCTCGACGCTGTAAGGCTGCGTGGTGTCGTAGACGGACCACGCGCCCGGATTCAGCACCGCCTCGTGCCCGCGCTGCGCAATGCGGCTGGCGCCGGCCAACTGCCAGAAGATCTTGAAGTAGCCCGCATCCGAGGCTTCGGCATGGGCGCGCCGACGCACCACGCGATGCGCGCCGACTTCGATATCGCCCACCACGCTGTCGCCAAAATGGGCCAGGCTGGCGCGGCCCCGAAAATCGCCGCGCGTGTCGCGCGCGCAATCGAGCGGCAGGAAGTTGGCGCTGATCGCCTCGCTCCATTCGGCGAAGCTGCTCGCACAAACGGAAACCGAAGACTGCAAGGAACGCTGCACGTCGCGCATCTTGGACACCTCCGCCGGGAGTGGGCTGACCGCAGGGTCGTCGCGTCGGCAAATCGATAGCACGCCATCGCGGCCCGTACGGGATCGTGCAAGAGCCTAATGCAAAGGCACGCACCCGACAATCGGCGCATGCACGCAGTCACCCGCCCTGCGGAATGGCCTGCGCGTCGCGCTGCATTGCAACATTGGCCGGTGCGGGGAAACCCTGCGCATGTCGAAGCGGGGCGATAACCGACGCGGGACGCCACGGCAAATTCCTGCCGAAGTCCGGTCGCGCCAGCCGCCACCGCCGCGCGTCAGTCGTCGCATCAGGCGTCGCGTCAGACGTCGATCGCCGCGTTCGACTTCAGTTGCTTGCGCAGTTCGAACTTCTGGATCTTGCCGGTCGACGTCTTGGGCAGCGGTCCGAAGTAAACCGCCTTCGGCACCTTGAAGCCGGCCAGCAGCGTGCGGCAGTGCGCAATGATCTGCTCGGCCGTGGCGTCGGCGCCGTCCTTCAGTTCGACGAAGGCGCACGGCGTTTCGCCCCACTTGCTGTCGGGCTGCGCGACCACGGCGACCGCCATCACGGCCGGATGCCGGTAGATCGCATCTTCCACTTCCACGCTGGAAATGTTTTCGCCGCCGGAGATGATGATGTCCTTGCTGCGGTCCTTGATCTTGATGTAGCCGTCCGGCATCAGCACGCCGAGGTCGCCCGTATGGAACCAGCCGCCGGCAAACGCTTCGCGCGTGGCACGGTCGTTCTTCAGATAACCCTTCATGCAGATATTGCCGCGGAACATGATTTCGCCGATGGTCTCGCCATCGCGCGGCACCGGCTGCATGGTGTCGGGATCCAGCACCGTGACGCCCGCTTGCAGGTGATAGCGCACGCCCTGGCGCGCCTTGAGCACCGCGCGTTCCTCGGTGGACAGCGCGCGCCATTCGTCCTGCTCCGCGCACGCAGCGGCGGGCCCATAGACTTCGGTCAGCCCGTACACGTGCGACAGTTCGAAGCCCATGGCCTCCATCTGCGCCAGCACCGCGGCGGGCGGCGGCGCGCCGGCCACCATGCCACGCACCGGTCCGCGCAGACCCTCGCGCCATGCGGGCGGCGCGCTGACCAGCGCGGTATGCACGATCGGCGCCGCGCAGTAATGGGTCACGCCTTCATCGCGCATCAGATCGAACACCAGCTTCGGTTCGAACTTGCGCAGGCATACGTTCACGCCTGCGCGCGCCGCCACGGTCCACGGAAAACACCAGCCGTTGCAGTGGAACATCGGCAGCGTCCAGAGGTAGACCGGATGCTTGCCCATGTCCCATTCCAAAATGTTGGAGATGGCATTGAGCGCCGCACCGCGATGATGGTAGACCACGCCCTTCGGGTCGCCAGTGGTGCCGGACGTGTAGTTCAGCGCAATGGCGTCCCATTCGTCGCCGGGCGTGCGCCAGTCGAATTCCGGATCGCCGCCGGCCAGGAAGCGCTCGTAGTCGGTGTCGCCGAACGGTGCGTCGATGGCCGGCCCGAGCGCGTCATGCACGGCGATCACCTTCAATCCCGGCACCTCGCGCGCAAGCTGGCGGGCCACATCGGCAAACTCGGTGTCGGCCAGCAGCACGCGCGCCTCGCCATGGCGCAGCATGAAGACCAGATTGGCGGCGTCCAGGCGGATATTGAGCGCGTTGAGCACGGCGCCGGCCATCGGCACGCCGAAGTGTGCCTCCACCATTGCCGGCGTATTCGGCAGCAGCGCGGCCACGGTATCGCCGCGCCCGATGCCTGCACGCGCCAGCGCGCTGGCCAGGCGGCGGCAGCGCGCGTAGGTGTCGCGCCAGTTCTGCCGCACCGGTCCGTGCGCGATGGCAAGCCGGTGACCGTACACCTGTGCGGCGCGCGCGATGAAGTCGAGCGGCGTCAGCGGCACGAAGTTGGCGGGATTGCGGGCCAGCCCGGTGTCGAAATCGGTCGGCATGATGGGTGTCTCCTGTATGGATCCTGACGGATGCGTTGTGTGTTGTCGCATGCACGCTATCATTGCGGCGCCTGCTCACTCTGTCGCCTGGACGACAGAGGTGCGCTTCACTCGCTCCCCGACTTCCGATGAACGTCCACGCTGTGCTCGATCAACACGACTGGTATCGCGCGCTTTCGCCCGCGCATCAGGCGCTGGCCGCGGCGGAAACGGTCGTGCGCAACTATCCGGCCGACAGTTATATCGCACGGCGCGGCGAGTATTCGCGTTACTGGATCGGCGTCGATGCGGGCCTGATCAAGCTGGCCGTCTATACGCCGGACGGGCGCGGATGCACGTTTTGCGGCGTGCCGGCGGGCGGGTGGTGCGGCGAGGGCAGCGTGATCAAGCGCGAGGCGCGCCGTTACGACGTGATCGCAATCCGCGAATCCCGCGTGCTGCTGGTGCCCGAGCCGGTCTTCAACACGCTGCTGGCCGACAGCCTGCCGTTTGCCGGATACGTGGTGCGCCAGCTCAACGAGCGCATGGGCCAGTTTATCGCCATGGTGCAGAACGACCGCCTGCTGGGCGCCGACGCGCGCGTGGCGCAGGCCATCGCCCAGCTGTTTCATCCGGCGCTGTATCCGCGCACCAGCGCCGTGCTGGAGCTGTCGCAGGAGGAAATCGGGCTGCTGACCGGTTTGTCGCGTCAGCGTGTGAATCAGGCGCTGCGCCGGCTGGAAGCGGAAGGCATGGTCGGTCTGTCCTACCAGACCATCCGCGTGACCGATCTGGAAGCGCTGCGCCGCTTCGGCCTGTCGGAGCTGTGATCCGGCGCAGTGATCCGGCAATGTGCTGCGATGCAGCGATGCTGCGATCGGGTTTTACGTCCGGCGCGGATCTTGGTAAATTCCACGGGCTTACCCCCATCCCGGCACCCTTCCTCATGCATTCCCTGGCCAGTATCGCGGCAATTTCCCTCGACCTCGACGACACCCTGTGGGCCTTTGGCCCGGCGGTGATTCGCGCCGAACAGACGCTGCACGACTGGTTGCTGCAACAGGCGCCGCGCACGGCCGCCGTGCTGACATCGCCGCAAGTGCTGGGGGAGTTGCGTGCGCGCTTCCAGGCGTCGCGTCCCGATCTGGCGCACAACCTGCGCGAATTGCGGCTCGGGTCGATCCGCATGGCGCTGGAGCTTGCGGACGAGGATACGGCGCTGGCGCAGGCCGCCTACGACGTATTTTTCGCGGCGCGCCAGCGCGTCGATTTCTTCGAGGATGCGTTTCCGGCGCTGGAATGGCTGAGCCGACGGTTTCCGCTGGTGGCGGTATCGAACGGCAATGCCAGCCTCAGGGTGACCGGCGGGCATCACTTTTTTCAAGCCGCGCTGAATCCGGAGAGTGCGGGCTGTGCCAAGCCCGATGCCGCCATCTTTCACGCTGCGGTGCAGGCGGCAGGCTGCCGTCCCGAGCAGATGCTGCACGTGGGCGACGATGCGGATCTCGATGTGGTGGGGGCGCTGGCGGCAGGCCTGCAGGCCGCGTGGGTGGTGCGCGACGCCGCCGCGGACGCCGCGAGATGGGCACGCAGCGGCCAGGCGCCGCATCTGATCGTGCGAGATCTTTATGCGCTATGCCGCGCGATCGATCCGAACTGCCCGGTGGCACGCGCGATGCCGGCGCACACCGCGCACTGAGCCGCGCGCGGCTTATTCTTCGGGTTTTTCCGCCGGCACGGCCTTGCCCAGCAGTTTGCCCAGCAGACCGTTCTTGCTGGCCGGCTGGCGTTGCGCCTTCGGCAGCGAGCCGCCCCGGTTGGCGCCGCTCTGCTTCATGCTGTTGGCGATCTTGAGGCCCTTGTTCTTTTCCAGGTCGGTTTTCTTCACGACGTCATTCCTTTGATTGAGCCCGGCATTGTACGCAGGTGCGGCGCGGTGCAGCCGATTCGCCGTTCGCGCATGACATGGCGCGGGTCAGTCGTCGCCCTTGATGGCCTTTTTCGTCGCGTAGTAGCCGCGCTTTGACGTGTCGGCCACGGCGTGACCCGCCGCCTTGGCGCCATGGCCGACGGCGCGTGCCGCATCCGCCACGGCATGACCGGTTTTCTTGCCGGCTTCCTTGACGCCTTCCTTGAAGGCGCGGGCATCCGACGCCACACTGGCGAGGGCCAGCGGGCTGGCTGCCGCCGTGGCGGCCACCGTCAGGGCGAGGATCGAGGTCTTGAGCTTCATAGGGATTGGGGGCGTGCGGTTTTTCCGTGCGGGTATTGTAGTCGCCTGTCGTTGCCTGTCCGCAGCGTCGCGACGGAGGCCGGCGAATCGCGCCGGCCCGCCGGGCGCCGGCCGTTTCAGCGCGGTGCGGCGCCGGGCTCGGTGATCGCGCTATACACCAGGGTCCGCAGCTGTCGTCGCACAGGATAGGCGGACGACGGCAGCAGTTGAGTCAGGAACAGACCGATCAGGTCTTCCTGCGGATCCACCCAGAAGAACGTGCTGGCCGCGCCGCCCCAGAAGAAGTCACCGGCGCTGCCGGGAATCAGCGTGCTGGCCGGGGCAATGGTGGTGGCAAAACCCAGTCCAAAGCCCACGCCTTCGTAGGTGGCTTCGCTGAACATCGAGCGCGACATGCGCGGCAGATCGACTCCGCCGGGCAAGTGGTTGGCGGTCATCAGCGCCAGCGTTTTCGGGCTCAACAGCCTCACGCCGTCCAGTTCGCCGCCATTGAGCAGCATGCGCGCAAAGCGCATGTAGTCCGCCGCCGTCGACACCAGGCCGCCGCCGCCCGACAGGAAAGCGGGTTTCTTCAGATAGAGACTGGCCTGCGGATCGTCCTGCAGCATCGGCCCGCGCGGCGAGATCACCTTGGAGCCCAGCGTACCGACGGCGTAGCAGGCGCAGAAACGCCCGATCTTTTCCTGCGGCACGTGGAACGCGGTATCGACCATGCCCAGCGGATCGAATATCCGCTGCTTCAGGAAGTCGTCGAAGGACATGCCGCTGATCTTGCCGACCAGATAGCCGAGAACGTCGGTGGCCACCGAATAGTTCCACGCCTCGCCCGGCGAAAACTCCAGCGGCAGCGTGGCAAGCTTGGCGATCATGTCGTCGAGCGTGCCTTCGACGGCGAGGTCGCCCAGCTTATGCTTGCGATATGCCGCGTCGACATTGCTGTTTTGCTGGAATCCGTAGGTCAGTCCCGACGTATGACGCAGCAGATCCACCACCAGCATCGGCCGCGCCGGCGCGCGCGTCTGGAAGCTCTCCATGAAACCGCCGGCAAACACGCCGAGGTTTTCCCAGGCAGGGATGTACTTGCTGACCGGATCGTCGAGCGCGATCTTGCATTCTTCCAGCAGCATCATGATCGCCACCGACGTGATCGGCTTGGTCATCGAATAGATGCGGAAGATGGAATCCTCGGCCAGCGGCACCTGCCGTTCGCGGTCGGCCATGCCCAGCGCCGTGTTCAGCGTCAACTCGCCGCGCCGCCAGACCTGCACCAGCGCACCGGGCAGCTTGCCGGTCGATACATAGGTCTGGTCGATGAACTGTTCGATCCGGCCCAGCCGCTCCCGGCACATCCCCCGCGTTTCCCTGCCTTGCATATCGGTGTCTCCGTCCTGTGTGTGTGCGACAGTCACGGCCCCGGCGGCAGCGTTCAGTTGGAAGACTTGCGCGCCTCCCACGGCAGCAGCCTGCGCCAGGGCCATCCCAGCGTCATACCGGCGGCGGCCAACAGGATCAGCGCCGCGCCCACGATCTGCGCGGGATGCAGGTGATGCCCGAATGCCAGCCGATCCACCAGAATGGCCACGATAGGATAAATGAACGACAGCGCGCCGGTCAGGTGCGTCGGCAGTTTCTGGATCGCGCCATACAGCAGGATATACATCAGCCCCGTGTGCACCACGCCCATGGTGGCCAGCGTCCCCCATGTCAGCGCCCCGGTGGGCCAGCCGCCATGCGCCAGCAGCGGCAGCAGCGCCACGCTGCCCACCAGCACGTGAATCAGCGCGATCAGATGCGGCGGCACGCCCTTCAGATGCTTGGCGATCAGCGCGGCCAGCGCATAGAAGAACGCCGCGCCCAGCGCCATGCCGATGCCGGCCAGATAGTTGCCAGGCAGCGCGCCGGTGTCCGGTTTGGCTTGCACGATCAGCAGCATGCCGCCAAACGCGGTTGCCAGCCACGCCAGCTTTGCCAGCGTGATCCGCTCGCCCAGAAACAGCGCGCCGAGCGCCACCAGCATGAATGGCTGCGTGTTGTACACGGCCGTGGCAATCGAGATCGACGCGCCCGAATAGGCGGAAAACAGCAGCAGCCAGTTGGCCACGATGGCGATGCCACCGGCCACGGCAAGCCACAGCTGACGCGGCGATATCGCGTCGCGCCGCAAATAGCCGCGCGCCGCGCAGACCGGAATCAGCACCATCGCGCCAAACGCGCAGCGCCAGAACACCACCTGCGTCACCGGTCGCCCCGATATCACCACCAGCCAGCCGATGGTGCCCGAAATCACCATCGCCGCCGTCATTTCCAGCATGCCGCGCGTCCTGTCTTCCACGTTGGGTCTCCTGCCAATCAAGGGTTGCAGTTTAAGAGCTCCGCCCTACAATCGACAGTCGAAAAGAAAGCCATTGGCGCGCGCTTTCCATTTTTTTGCAGGCAAACCACGGAAAATACCTTATGTCGCTGGACGATCTCGATCGCCGCATCCTGGCGCTGCTGCAGCAGGACGCGCGCATGCCCGTGAAGGCGCTGGCCGAGCAGGTCGGGCTGTCCGCGCCCGGTGCGTCGGAGCGCCTGCGCCGCCTCGAGGATCGCGGCGTGATCCGGGGTTTCACGGTGGAGGTGGAGCCGCGCACGCTGGGCTTTTCGATGCAGGCCATCGTGCGCATCAAGCCCTTGCCGGGCAAGCTGCACGCGGTGCAGAAGCTGATCGAAGCGATTCCCGAGTTTGCCGAGTGCGACAAGGTCACCGGCGACGACTGCTTTATCGGCCGCCTCTATCTGCGCTCGATCGAACACCTGGACCATATCCTCGAACAGATCACCGACCTGGCCGAAACCAGCTCGGCCATCGTCAAGTCGCAACCGGTGCGGCGTCGCCTGCCGCCATTGTGATCGTCGGCGGGTTTCGCCCGCGCCTGCATTCCACGCCTGCCTGCCACGCCTCCCGCGCCTCCTGGCTGCCGAAACGCACCGGCGGTTTCGATCCGCAAAACTTTGGTGCGCTGCAGAGTGACATAGCGTGCGGCCGGCGCCTATATACGCACTGATTCCGCTGTCGATGCTGTTTCATTCCGCAAACCATCGCGATTCAGGAGTGCGCATGTACCTGGCAAGCAAGCTGTTGCGAACCTCGCCGTTGTGGCTGTGCTGGTCGTTGCTGGCGGTCGCGCCGGCAGCCGGCGCGCAGGACTGGCCGACCCGGCCGATCCGCATGGTGGTGCCATATCCGCCGGGCGGGCCCACCGATATCGTGGCGCGCGTGGTCGGGCAGAAACTGTCGGAGCGGCTCGGGCAAACGGTGGTGGTCGACAACCGTCCCGGCGCGGGCGGCAATATCGGCGCCGACGCGGTGGCCAAGGCGGCGCCCGACGGCTACACGATGCTGGTGGCCACCACGGCGCACGCGATCAACATGACGCTGTTCTCGAAGCCGGGCTACAACACGCGCACGGACTTTGCGCCGGTGTCGATGCTGACCAGCGGGCCGCTCGTGCTGGTCACCGCGCCATCGACGCCGGCCGGCAGCGTCGCGGAGCTGGTCGCGATGGCCCGTGCGAATCCGGGCAAGGTCACGTTTGCCAGCTCGGGCAACGGGCAATCGACCCACCTGGCCGCCGAACTGTTCGACAGCATGGCCGGCGTGCGCATGACCCACGTGCCGTACAAGGGCAGCGCGCCCGCGCTGACCGACGTGATGGCGGGGCAGGCCACGGTGATGTTCGATACGATGCTGTCGGCCATGCCGTTCGTGCGCGATGGCAAGCTGCGGGCGCTGGCCATCACCGGCGCCACGCGCTCGCCCGCCGCGCCCGATGTGCCGACCATGGCGCAGGCGGGCCTGCCCGGGTATGAGGCGACGGCGTGGAATGCGCTGCTGGTGCCGGCGGGCACGCCCGCGGCCGTGCAGTCAAGGCTGTCCGAAGCGCTCAAGGCCGTGCTCAACCAGGACGACGTGCGCGCGCGATTCGCGAGCCAGGGGTTTGCCGCGACATGGACATCGCCCGCCGATACCGGTCAGTTCATCGCGCGCGAAATCGACAAATGGGGCAAGGTGGTCAAGGCTTCCGGAGCCACGATCGACTGATGGCCGGCGCGCTGGGGTTTACCGCTTGGCTTACCGCGTACGGCGCGCGGACGTCGATGAGGATGAAGGGGAGGGCGTCGATAAGGAAGCCGTCAACGAGGCGGCCCTGGAAAATGCCGCCGGTGACGCCGGAAACGATGTCGCGGACGTAGCAGTAGACGCGGACGTAGACGTGGAAGCGGTCGCTGCCGCAGCGGGCCGGGCGGCGGCCCTGGACTTTGCGCGCGGCGTTGCGGCCTTTGGCGCATCGCCCTGCGCCGCCGCATCGCCCTTGAGCATCGCGGCCTGCAGATGCCAGAGCGTGCGGTCGCTGGTGGAGATCGCCACCGCGCCGTGCGCGATGGCGCTGCGGATATCGTCCTGGTTGCACACGAAGCCCGACGTGACGATAGGTGGCAGCGCCTTGCGGTCCGCCTTGGGCAGGTGCGAAAGCATCGGCGCGGGCATCAACTGCACCAGGTTTGGATCGCTCTGTTCCAGCGCCTTGACGCTGCGCGGCCATGTCGAGCGATCGGTCACGAACACCTTCTGCATCGTCACCATGCCAGCCCGGTTGGCGCGCTGGATGGTGGCCACGCGCGTGGAAACCAGGCTGGTCACGCCGATATCGGCCAGGTACTCGACGCCGCCCTTGTCCTGCGACAGCCCTTCGCAACTGTCGATATTGACGATCACGTACTTGCCGGCTTTCGTCAGCGTGGCGATCACGGGCTGCAGCTTGCGCAGCTCCACGTTGGCCACGATCGAGACTTCCGCCTCGCTGTCGATGAAGGCGTCGATCTGTTCCACGCCGTACAGCGTGGCGATCACCGGGTGTCGTGTCAGGCGGGCGCCGAGAGACCTGTCCATGTGTTACTTCCTGGCTTCGTGGGGCAGCGTGTCGGAAAGGCCGAGCTTGCCGGGATTGAGGATGTTGAGCGGATCGAGCGCCCGCTTCACCGTCTCCAGCACCGCAAAGGCCGTATCGAGCGACGGCGCCATGTAGGGCGCGCGCAGCAGGCCGATGCCGTGGTGGTGGCTCAGCGCGGCATTGTATTGGATCAGCACCGCGTTGGCGGCATCCCAGGCGGCGCGATACCACTTCTGGCGGTCTTCCACGGCCACGTCCCCGCGCAGCGAGAAATACAGGCAGGCGCCATCCACGTAGGCGTGGGACTGATGGGCCGAGCCGGCCAGCGTGCCGGGCACCGCGTTGATCGCGGCCACCACGTCGGTGTAGATCGCCGCGAGATCGCTCCACGGGCCCGCCATTTCCAGCGTATCGGCGACAAAACCGGGGCTGCGCTTGAACCCCTCGGCGCTCTTGCCGGTCAGGTAGCGCGTATCGAGCCAGCGCTCGAAGATGGCATCGCCATCGAGCCTGTCGCCCAGTTCGGCGCACACGCGCTCGCTGATCGCCATCACCGCGTCGACCATTTCCGGCGCGCCCTCGTCGGCCACCAGCAGCACATTGGTATCGGGCAGGCCGAACTGCACGCCGCTTTCCAGCGCGTCGTACAGGCGCAGTGCTGCGGGATTGGCGCCGCGCTGCATGATCTCGCGGCACGCTTCGAGGCCGATCGCAAACGACTTGAAGCCATAGGCGATGGCGCGGCCATAGTCGGGCAGGCGATGCAGCTTGAGCCGCACGCGTACGATCACGCCCAGCGTGCCTTCGGATCCGATGAACATCTGCATCAGGTCTGGCCCCAGCGCGGCGCGCGGATAGCCGCCCACCGTGACGAGCCGGCCGTCGGCCAGCACCACGTCCATGCCCACGACCATGTCCTCGATCTTGCCGTAGCGCGTGGAGAGCTGTCCCGCGCCGCGGCACGCCACCCAGCCGCCGACGGTGCTGATGGCAAACGACGACGGCCAGTGGCCCATCGTCATGCCGTGCTCCTGCTGGATGGTCTGCTCGAAGATATCGCCGAACATGCCCGCTTCCACTTCGACGATCTGGCTGTCGCGATCGAAGCCGAGGAACGCGTTCAGATCGCAGACATCGAGCACGATGCCGCCGCGCACCGGCAGCGCTGCGCCCGTGACGTTGCTGCGCCCGGCCGAAACCGTGACCGGAATCGCCTTGGCATGGGCAATGCGCATCACCGCCTGGATCTGCTCGACAGTGGAGGCGCGCACGATCACACCGCGCGGCGTGGCCGGCGCACCGCCGGTCTCGGTCATCATCGACCCGGCCCACCAGTCGCGCGTCCAGTTGACCACGTCGCCCGTGGCGGTGAGCACCTCGTCGGCGACGCGGCGCAGGGCGTCGATGGTGGCGGCGTCGACCGGCACCGCATCGCGCTGCAGGCCCGGCCGGTCCGGCGTTTCGGTAATGCTTGCGGCAAAGTGCGGCGGCGTGTGCTTGCCCACCACGTAGTTGCCGCGGTTGTAGCCGCGTTTGATGGCTTCCTTGCTGATCATGCTGCGTCTCCCATAAGGACGGATTTTTCGAGTGCGACGGCGGCCAGATAGTCACTGACCTGCTGCGCGACGGCCTGCCCGGACAACCCGAGCTCGGCCTGGAGGATCTGGGCCACGCGCGGCGCGGCCTGCGCCGATGCATCGCGCGCCATCAGGCGGGCGCGGATGCGGCGCGAAAGGATGTCGTCGACGGTGCCGGCCAGTTCATGGCGCACGGCATAGACGATCTCGGCTTCGGTGTGCGGCAGGCCCTCGACGATGGGCCGCGCCAGCGACGGGTCGGCTTGCAGGATGTCGCTGACAAAGCGCGCCTCGGTGCCGTAGCGCTCGCCCAGGTGCGCCGCCATGCCACCCGAGGCGACAATGGCCTGCGCGTCGTAGCCCGCGGCGCCCAGCAGATAGGCCGATTTCGTGCGGCATCTGGCGCGTTTTCCGATCACCTGCTGTGCGGCGTCGATGGTCTGTTCGGCCATATGGCGCGACGTGGTGAGCTTGCCGCCAACGATCGTCACCAGGCCGTCGCCGGCCACGTGGATTTCGTGATTGCGCTTGATTTCCAGCGTCTTGCCGCCCGGGGGCGCCACCAGCGGCCGGCATCCCGCGATGCTGCCGACCACGTCCTCGGGCTGCAGGTCGGTCTTCAGCGCCGAACGTGCGCCGTCCAGCAGGAAATCGAGTTCCTGCCGCGTGCACATGACGTTGTCGAGATCGCCGTCGTAGTCTTCGTCAGTGGTGCCGAGGTACGACACATTGCCCCAGCGCGTGATGGTGGCGCGGCGGCTGCGGCCCGGCACCGGGATCGTGACCGTGCAGTCGTTGCGGATCTTGAGCCACGGGATCGCTATGTGCACGCCCTTGGCGGGCCGGATGTGCAGCGTCTTCTGTTCGTCCTTGCGGCGCCCGGTCCAGTCGCGCAGCCACACGCCGGTGGCCATGATCACCACGCCGGCGCGCACGCGGATCTCGCGGCCGTCGGCCTGGACGATCGCGCCGTCCACCTTGCCATGCGCGTTGCGCGTGATTTCCGTGACGCGCGCGTGGTTGGTGACAGCGGCGCCGTGAAATGCGGCGGTGCGCGCGATATTCAGCGTCAGCCGCGCATCGTCCACGCGCGCGTCGAAATAGAGAAAGCCGCCCTTCAGATGTTCCTCGTTGAAGGTGGGGCAGTGCGACAGCACTTCGGCCTTTGTCAGCTTCTGGTGCAGGATCCCTTCGCGCCAGCCGCCGGCCAGGTCGTAGGTCCACAGCAGGCCTTCGAAGGCCTTGGCCAGGCGCTGGTCGAACACGCCGTCGCGCTCCAGCACCGGAAACAGGAAGGGCAGGCGCTGCACCAGATGCCGCGCGTTACGGCGCAGGCGCTGGCGTTCCAGCAGGGAATGGCGCACCAGGCCAAGGTTGCCCTGTTCGATATAGCGCAGGCCGCCATGCACCATCTTCGAAGACTTGGACGACGTGCCCGATGCGAAGTCGCTCTTTTCGACCAGCGCCACGCGATAGCCGCGCAGGCTGGCGTCCAGTGCGGCGTAAGCGCCGGTCACGCCGCCGCCCACGATCAGGATGTCGAACGTGTCGGCGCCCAGGCGGTCGAGCTGTTCGCGCCGCACCAGCCGCAACGGATCGGTGCGGGTCATGGCGGCGCGCTCGCGGTTTGCGCTGCGGGATGGCAGGACCATCATGTTGCTTGCTTCTCCAGGTGGGTCAATGCGCGGCAAACGCCTGCACGTGGTTGAGTTCGGAGGCCACGCGCGCGTGCCAGAGCGCGCGGCGCGCGGCCCGTTCGTCGTCGCCGATGCGCGGCGTGAACACCGCGTCGGGCCGGGCGGTGGTGCGCGCTTGCTGCAGGCCATCCCACAGCAGGCCCGAGGCGCCGGCCAGATAGGCGATGCCGCGCAGACTGGCGCGATCGCTTTCCTGCATGCGGTGAATCGGCAAGCCGGTGAGATCGGCCTGCATCTGCAGCAGCGCGTCGCTGCCCGATAGCCCGCCGCCGACCACCAGATCGCGCACCGGCACGCCGGCGATGTCGCGATTGGCGTCGATGCACGAGGCCACCGAATGGGCGATGCCTTCGAGAATCGCGTAGGCGATTTCGGCCTGAGTGGTGGCCATCGACACGCCGTTGAGCGCGGCGCGCGCCTCGGGCTGCATCGCCGGCACACGCAGCCCCGTCAGCGCCGGAATGAAGGTCACGCCGCGCGACGACGTCACGCTGGATGCCAGCGCGCTGATCTGCCTGGCGCTTTCGAACCAGCGCAGCCTGTCGCACACCCAGTTCAGCGCCGATCCCGTGGTGGCGACGAAGGTCTCCACCGAGAAATGCGACACGTCGTGCAGGCGTCGCGCCGTCATCGTCAGTGTGCTGTCCGATTGTCCGCTGCGCGCCGGCAGCCCGGGACCGATCACGAGGTCCACGAAACTGCCCGTGCCGTGCAGGCACATCGATTGCCCGGCGTCGAGACAGCCCAGGCCGACCGCGCCGGCCAACTGATCGCCGGCGCAGGCCAGGATCGGCACATCGATGCCCAGCAGATCGACGCGTGTGCGGCCGAAATCGTCGGCGTCCTGCCGCAGCTCGGGCAGCAGTTCCTGTGGGAAGCCGAGCGCGTCGATCCATTCGGCAAGATAGCGGTGTTCGCCCAGCACATAGGCGCTGCAGGACGTGGCGTTGGTGGGCGTGGTGACGCAGGCGCGCTCGGTCGACAGATGCCACAGCAGCCAACTGTCGACGGTGCCGAACGCCAGCCGTTTCCGGCGCCAGGCGTCGGCCACGGCCGGTGTCTCGCGCAGATGCGTGGCGGCCCACAGGTAGGGCGAACGCACGCCGGCGGGCCGGCCGACGCTGGCGCGCAGGCGCGGGTCCCATTCGGGCGCCAGGCGATCGAGCGCGGCGGCATAGCGCGTGTCCTGCCAGACCATCGCGGGCACCAGCGCGCGGCCGGTCACGGTGTCCCACAGCATGCCAGTGGCGCGCTGTGTCGCGACCGCCAGCGCCACGACGTTGAGATTCTCGCGCGCGGCCTGCGCCAGCGTGGCGCGGCAGACGTCGAGCGTCTTTTCCAGCAGCACGTTGGCGTCCTGTTCCACAATGCCGGGGCGCGGGGAATCGACCTGCAGCGCGGTGTATTCAAGGCACGAGCCGTGGCCGTCGCTGGCGACGACCGCGGCGCGCGTGCCGGACGTGCCCTCGTCGATGGCGAGGATGACGTTCCTGTTTGGCATGACGATCTACTTCTCTGTGGCGGGATGCATGAAGCCGGCTGCGTCGCGCGCATCGCTGCGGAACTGCGGCGCGTCGGCTTCGTTATCGGGATGAATGGTTGTGCGCGTCGGATCCCAGGGGATCGCAAAGCAGATGATGCTGGCGACCAGCGGCACGACCGAAAGAATCAGGAACGTGGTTTCCAGCCCATAGCGCGCGCGGAACAGCGGAAACACCAGCAGGCCCAGCGCGGCGCCGATGGCGCCCAGCGCGCCGATTACGCCGTTGGCGCCCGCGCGCAGTTCACTGCGGAACGACAGCGACGAAAGGCTCTTGCCGTTGGCGCCGGGGCCGCCCGAATGAAACAGGATGAACAGCGAGGGCACGATGACGGCCACCCACGTCGGCATCCTGCCGTTGAACAGGCCAAGGATCAGCAGCATGACGAACACCGCGGCAAAGCCGAACGCCGATGCGCGGCGCAGCCCCAGCCGGCGGCCGATGACCGGCGACAGGAAGCCGCCGAAGATGCCGCAGATGTTGAACACCAGCGCGCCCAGCGTGGCGTACACGAAATCCTTGCCGAACAGCGCCGCGCTGATCAGTGGCAGATACCAGCCGATGCCGAAGTACTGGATCGACTGCCCGATCTGCACCGTGGCGGCCAGGATCGTGCGGGGCAGATAGATGCCGCGGAAGATCAGCAGCACATTGGCCAGCCCGCGCCGCGCCAGGTTGGTGACCGGAATCCGCTCGGCAGGCGGCGCGGCCTCGAAGGCGCGGCCATAGATGCGCGTCATCGCGCGCGCGGCGTCATCGAGTCTTTCCTTGCGGGCCAGCCACGTTGGGCTTTCCACCAGGAACAGCACCTGCAGGATCAGGATGACGATGCCGAACACAGCCGTGGCGGCCACCGAGTAGCGCCAGATCGCATCGCCCACATTCCACGAATGGAACAGCAGCGCCAGCACCAGGTTCAGACAGACGGCCGTGTACCACATGCCTTGCCAGGTATTCAGGCGGCTCTTGAGCTTGACCGGCGTGAACTCTGCCAGCACGGCCATGGCAATGGCGAAGTCGATGCCGTATGCGGCGCCCACAAAGAAGCGGCCGATCAGGATGGTCTGGAAATCCGGTGCGAACACCACCAGCAGGGCGCCGGTGACGGCAAACAGCTTGGCCAGGATCAGCGGCCTGACGCGCCCCCAACGGTCCGCCATCCAGCCGCCCAGCGGGTTGAAGGCGATGGCCACCCACGACGCGAACGACGTGAGCAGCGCCACCTGTCCAGGTTCCATATGCAGGTCGCGCGTCATCGGGCCCAGGCCCGCACTCAGTGCCGAATTGGAGAAGGCGTCGAGAAACAGTCCGCCCAGTGCCAGCCACCAGACAACGCCGGCGCGGCCACGAATACCAGGACAGGAATCTATGAAGGCGATGACATCGTCGATGCCACGTATCTTGATGGCAGAGCTTTGCACGGCGGTCTCCTTTATCGTTGTTCTGTAAGAGGCCGCAGCAAACTGCACGCGCTAAGAGACCATCCTACAGATGGTCTCTTATCTGAATCTGCCGGGGCAATGTAAGTCCTCGGCAAGGCAGTGTCAAGCGGGAAAACCCGCCCCGCGGGCGACGCGATGTGCGCGTCTTGTGTACCATTGCACGCTTTGCGCGCGGGCCGTCGCGGCTTGCGCGGTCGCCCCGTGGCGCAATGTGCCGACATGCGGGCGGCACGACAATGTCAGGACAATGCGCGTCGCCCGGTGGTCCCGTGGATAGGACCAGCTGGTTCCATTGAGCGGTGCGACGCCGGGGCATACAGTCCGCCGAAACCCCATCAAAAAAGGCGGAGACATCGATGATCAGTCGAAGAAAGCTCATGGCCGGCGCCGCGCTGGCGACCTTTGCGCTCGTCGCGCCGGCGCTGCACGCGGCGCAGGACAAGCCGATCACGATCGTGGTGGGCAGCCCCGCGGGCGGCACTACCGACGCCCTGGCGCGCCTGATCGCGCGTTCGATGGGCGACACGCTGCATCGCACGGTGGTGGTGGACAACCGCCCCGGCGCGGGCGGCAACATCGCCGCGCAATACGTGGCGCGCAGCACGCCGGACGGCAGCACGCTGCTGATGAGTTTCACTGGGCACACCATCAACGCGTCGCTCTACAAGAACCTGCCGTTCGATCCGGTGAAGGATTTCACGCCGATCACGATGGTGGCGCGCGTGCCCAGTGTGCTGGTGGCGCGCAAAAACGCGCCATTCGATACCACGGCCGGACTGATCGATTATGCAAGGCGCAATCCGGGCAAGCTGACGTTTGCGATCGGCGCGCAGGGATCGTCGCTGCATCTGGCCAGCGAACAGTTCAAGCTGCAGACCGGTGCCGACATCGTGAACGTTCCCTACAAGGGCACCAATCCCGCGCTGACGGATCTGCTAGGCGGCGGCACCGTCGACCTGATGTTCGCCAGCACGGTCAACGTGCTGCCGCACCTGAAAGCGGGCATGCTGAAGTTTCTTGGCGTCAGCAGCAAGGACGCGCTGCCGCAGTTTCCGGGCGTGCCGCCGATCGGCGCAACGGTGAAGGGTTTCGAATCGTCGGCGTGGTTCGGCCTGTTCGGTCCGGCAAAGCTGCCGGCGGCCACCACCGACCAGCTGTATCGCGCGGTCAGGATCGCGCTGGAAGATCCGGCGTACAAGCAGCGCATGGAAACGGAAGCCGCCACGACCGTGAACATGACGCCGCAGGCGTTCGCGCAATTCGTGCGCGCCGACATCCAGCATTGGGCCCGCGTGATCCAGGCGTCTGGCACTCGGGTGGAGTAAGGGAACGCATGATGGGCCAGACATTGGCACAGAAGTTATTGGCCCGCGCTTCGGGCAGGGCCGCCGCGGCGCCCGGGGAAATCGTCACCTGCCGCGTGGATCTGGCGATGATGCACGACTCGGGCGGACCGCGCCGCGTCAAGCCGATGCTCGAAAAGCTGGGTGCGAAGGTGTGGAATCCGGACAAGGTCGTGGTGGTCACCGATCACTACGTGCCCGCCCACGACGCGGACAGCCGCAAGATCGTGCAGATCGCGCGCGATTGGGTGAAGGAGGCCGGCGTGACGCGCTTTCATGACATGGAGGGCATCTGCCACGTGGTGGTGCCACAGCACGGCTATCTGCGTCCCGGCATGTTCGCTGTCGGCGGAGACAGCCATTCGTCGACCGGAGGCGCGTTTGGCGCCTATATGTTCGGCATTGGCGCCACCGAGATGCTCGGCGTGCTGGTGACCGGCGAGATCTGGGTGCGCGTGCCGCAGACCATCCGCATGCAATGGCATGGCCGGCTACGCGCGGGCGTGTCGGCCAAGGACATGATGCTGCGCATGTGCACGCGCTTTGGCATGGACGGCGGCCAGTATCAGGCCGTGGAGTACACGGGCGATGCCGTGGCCGCGCTGTCGATGCAGGAACGGATGACGCTTGCGAACATGACCGCTGAATTGGGCGGACAAGTGGGACTGGTGGCGCCCGACGCCGTGACGCACGACTGGCTGCGCAACGCGGGCGTGGCGGCGCACGAAATCGATCTCGCCACATGGCAGTCCGACGCCGATGCGGCCTATTTGTCGACGCACGCGTTCGACGCGGCATCGCTGGCGCCGCAGGTGTCGCGTCCGCACACGCCGGCCGATGCCGACGATGTCGATGCGTTTGGCGGCGTGCGCATCGACGTTGCCTATATCGGTGCGTGCACGGGCGCCAAGCTCGAAGACCTGCGCATGGCGGCGCAAGTGCTGCGTGGCCGGCGCGTGGCAACTGGCACACGCTTGCTGGTGGCACCCGCCAGCGCCGCCGATCAGGCGCGCGCCACGCAGGAAGGCACGCTGGGCGCGCTGACCGATGCGGGCGCGGAACTGCTGCCCAATGCGTGCGGCGCCTGCGCCGGTTATGGCGAACACCGCTTTGGCGAAGACAGCGTGGTGATCAGCACCACGGCGCGCAACTTCAAGGGACGCATGGGCGCGGCGTCATCGCAGGTCTATCTCGGTTCGCCCTATACGGTGGCCGCGTCGGCCATCGCCGGCCGCATCGCCGATCCACGCGAGGTGCTGGCATGAGCGCCGCATATACCGGCCGCACCTGGGTGTTCGGCGACGACATCAACACCGATCTGCTTGCGCCCGGCGCGTACATGAAGTTCGGCATCGAAGAGATCGCGCGGCACTGCATGGAAGCGGTGGACCCGAGTTTTGCCGCCCGCGTGCGGCCCGGCGATATCGTGATCGGCGGGCGCAACTTCGGCGCAGGATCGTCGCGCGAGCAGGCGGTGGAAGTGCTGCGCCACCTCGGGGTGAGCGCCGTAGTGGCGCCGTCGTTCGCGGGGCTGTTCTATCGCAACGGCTTCAACCTCGGCCTGCCGCTGCTAACCTGCGCGTCGCTGCCGCCGATTGCCGCGGGTCTGCGCGCGCGGTGCGAGATCGAAACCGCGCAGGTGTTTGTCGAAGGCGAATCCGCATTGCAATGCGAGCCGATTCCCCCGCATCTGGTGGCCATGATCCGCGATGGCGGTCTGGTGCCGCATCTGGCGCGCAGGATCGCGTCGGGTCAACTCTCTGTCAACAAGGACGTGCCATGACACTCAAGCAACGCCTGCAGGCCGCAGGCATCGTCACCGCGCCGGGCGTCTACGACGCGCTGTCGGCCCTGCTGGTCGAGCAGGCGGGTTTTCAGGCTGCGTATCTGTCGGGCGCAAGCATCGCCTACACGCGCTTTGGCCGTCCCGATATCGGCTTTCTGTCGCTTGATGACGTGGCCTCGGTGACGCGCAATATCCGCGAACGCTGCCCGACGCTGCCGCTGATGGTCGATGCCGATACGGGCTTCGGCAACGCGCTGAACGTGATGCAGACCGTGCGCGTGCTGGAACGCGCGGGCGCGTCCGCCATCCAGCTCGAAGACCAGGCGATGCCGAAACGCTGCGGACATCTCGACGGCAAGTCGGTGATCGGCACAGCGGAAATGGCCGGCAAGATCCGTGCGGCCTGCGATGCGCGGCGCAGCGACGATACGTTGATCATCGCGCGCACCGACGCGGTGGCCGTGGAGGGCATGGACGCAGCGCTGGAACGAGCCGAACGCTACGCGGACGCGGGCGCCGATGTGCTGTTCGTGGAGGCGCTGCGCAGCCGCGCCGACATGGCCACGGCCATCGCCCGGCTCGGCGCGCGCGCGCCGCTGCTGGCCAATATGGTCGAGGGCGGCAAGACGCCGGTACTGCCCGCGCAGGAGCTCGAGGAGATCGGCTTTCGGATCGCGATCTTCCCAGGCGGCACGGTGCGCGCGCTGAGTTTTGCGCTGCGCAGCTATCTCCACAGTCTGGAAGGCCACGGCACGACCACGCCGTATCTGGACAGGATGCTGTCGTTCCAGGCGCTCAACGATGTCATTGGCACGCCCGAGATGCTGGCGCTGGGCAAGCAGTACGAATAACACCGCTTGTCGAAGCGCCGCCGCGCGCGTACCGTGGCGGCGTCGCCAACCATCCGCCGCGTTTCCGGCCCCGCGTCCGCGGCTTCGATTTCCAGCATGACGCTCGATACCCATACCGGCCTGCCGCGCTTTCAGCAGGTTCGCCTGATCCTGCGGGACCGCCTTCGCGCCGGTCTCTATGAAACCGGCATGCCCATGCCCGGCGAGCGTCAGCTTGCCGAAGAATTCGGCGTGGCGCGCGTGACGGTGCGCGCGGCGCTGGCACGGCTGCAGGAAGAGGGACTGGTCATGCGCATGCGTGGCAAGGGCACGGTGCCGACGCTCCGGCACGGGCGCGCGCAGGCGTCCACCGTGCCGCACGTCAGCGGCGGGCTGCTCGACAATATCGTCAGCGTCAGCATGCGCACGCGCGTGCAGGTGCTGGAATGGCGACGCATGCCGGCGCCGCCGTCGGTCAGCACCGCGCTTGGCTTGCCGCCAGGCGCACCGGTGCTGAAGGTGGTGCGCGTGCGCAAGTTCAAGACGCAGCCGATCGCTTACACCGAAGTGTTCGTGCCCGGCGATCTGGCCGGCGCACTGGATCGCCATACGCTGCAGGACACGCCGATGCTGGTGGCGCTGCAACAGCATGGCGTCGAGGTGGTGTCGGCCGAGCAGACGCTCGGCGCCGCAGTGGCCGATCTCGATGTGGCGCGCATCCTGCGCATCGCGCCGGGCGTGCCGCTGCTGCGCGTGTCGCGTGTGGCCAGCGACAGCAAAGGCCGCCCCGTGCAGTTTCTGGTCGGCCTGTATCACCCGGAGCGCTACACCTACCAGATGCGCCTGTCGCGCGCCGGTGCATCGACCAACGTGTGGATCGACGCCGATCAGCACTGATGCCGGCCGCCGATGCGCGCAGTGTGTTCAGCGTCGCACCAATGCCACCACGTAGACGCACGGCGTGCTGCCAGGATTGACGAACGTGCATGGCGCAGGCGGCCCCAGTTGCAGGCAGTCGCCCGCGTGCAGCGTGTGCACCAGTTCACCTTCCTCGAAGACCAGTGTGCCTTCCGTCACCCAGATCTGCTGGTGCTGGAACGTGAACGCCGACGAAGGATAGGCCACGCGCGCACGGCCGGGCAGCGTGACGTGCACCAGTTCCAGCATGCCGCCATTGCGCGGCGAGATCGCGCGGCGCGTGTAGCCGGTTTCGGGATCCTGCCAAACCGGCTGGTCCGCATGGCGGCTCAGTCGTTCGCCGCTCTGCTCGGCCAGCGCCAGCAGCATCGACAGCTGCAACCCAAACGCGCCGGACAGTCGCCCCAGCACCGTCGCCGTTGGACTGGCTTCACCGCGCTCGATCTTGCTGATCATCGCCCGCGATACGCCCGAGCGGTCGGCCAGATCCGCCAGCGACCAGCCGCGCGATTCGCGCTCGATGCGCACGCGCGCCGAGATGGCGTGGGTCGGGTCTTCGGGGAGTCGGCTCATGGTGATGGGCAAGTCGGGAGACGTCGCATTATAAGAGCGGCGCGGCGTTGGCTCCGGCGCGCATCGATCGAACACATACGGGTAAACCCTGCGAGACAAGTCCTTACGATAATGGCATTTCGTCCACTATAGTGGATGGCAAATTGAACGCCCCAATCGCCGAACGGAGCCCCCATGCCGCGCGAAATCCGCCTGAATGCCTTCGACATGCATTGCGTCGGCCACATCCAGCAAGGCATGTGGACCCATCCGCGCGACCAGTCGCATCGCTACGCCGAGCTCCATTATTGGGTCGATTACGCCAGGACGCTCGAGCGCGGCCTGTTCGACGGCATCTTCTTTGCCGATGTGCTGGGCGTGTACGACGTCTTCGGCGGGAGTGCCGATGCCGCGCTGCGCGGCGCTGTGCAGGTGCCGGTCAACGATCCCACGCTGCTGATCCCCGCCATGGCCGCGGTGACGCAGCATCTGGGATTCGGCGTCACCGCCAATCTGATCTACGAGCAGCCGTTTCTGTTCGCGCGCCGCATGTCCACGCTCGATCACCTGACCGGCGGGCGCATCGGCTGGAATATCGTCACCGGTTATCTGGACAGCGCTGCGCGCGCGATCGGCATGGAAGGGCAAGTGGCGCACGACGACCGCTACGATCTGGCCGACGAATACATGGCGCTGGTCTACAAGCTGTGGGAAGGCAGTTGGGATGACGATGCGGTGGTCGCCGACCGCACGCGCGGCATCTACGCCGATCCCGCGAAGGTGCGTGCGATTCATCATCATGGGCCGCAGTACAAGGTCGACGCCATGCACCTCTGCGCGCCGTCGCCGCAGCGTACGCCAGTGCTGTATCAGGCAGGCGCATCGACGCGGGGCCGCCGCTTTGCCGCCACGCACGCGGAATGTGTGTTCGTCAACGGACAGAAGAAGGAGGGCGTCAGGGACATCGTCGACGATATTCGCAGGCAGGCCGTGCAACTGGGCCGGCAGGCGGAGGACGTCAAGGTGTTTCTCGGCGCGACGCTGGTGGTGGGGCGCACCGACGCCGAGGCGCAGGAAAAATTCGAGGAATATCGCCGTTATGTCAGTTCCGAAGCGGCGTTGGTGCATGCGGCGGCTTCGCTGGGCATCGATTTCGCGCGCTATGACCTCGACGAGCCGATCGATACGGGCAAGAGCCAGGCCATCGTGTCCAACGTCGAAGCGATGACGCGCAGCGCCGGGCCACAGTGGACGCGCCGCAAGCTGCTGGAACAGATGGTGCTGGGCAGCCGCCAGCCGCCGTGGGTGGGCTCCGCGGAGCGCGTGGCGGATCTGCTGATGGCGTGGAGCGAGGAAACCGGCGTCGATGGCTTCAACCTGTCGCGCACCGTGGTGCCCGAGTGTTTCACGGACGTGATCGATCTGGTGGTGCCGCTGTTGCAGGAGCGCGGCGCCTACAAGACCGCGTATCGGACCGGCACCTATCGCGATAAGCTGTTTGGCCGCGCGCGGCTGCCGGCATCGCACACCGCCGCGCGCTATCGCGGCGCGGGCGCCAACATGTAATCGTCGGGCTCTGGATCATGGTCGACAAGACAACCTTTCGTGACGCGATGGCCGGCCTGGGCGCCGCCGTCAATGTCGTCACCACCGATGGCCCGGCCGGCATGGCCGGCTGCACGGCGTCCGCCGTGTGCGCGGTGACCGATGAGCCGCCCACGCTGCTGGTCTGCATCCATCGCGCCAGCCGCAACAATGCGGCGATGCGCGCCAACGGCAGGCTGTGCGTGAACGTGCTGAGCGCCGAACAGCGCGATGTGGCGATGCGCTTTGCCGACAAGGAGCTGTCGATCGACGCGCGTTTTGCCGGTGCCGCATGGGACCGGCTGGTGACCGGCGCGCCGGTGTTGCATGGCGCGGTGTCCGCACTCGATTGCGAGATCGTATCGGTGACCGAAGTCGGCACGCATACCGTGTTTTTCTGCGAAATCAAGGCAGCGCAAACCGCCAGCGATAGGGACGGCCTGATCTATTTCGGCCGCGACTTCCATCGCGTCGGCGCCGCCGCGCTATCGGCCGCGGCGTGAGCATGCCGGCATCGCCCTCACGCGGCAAACTGTTCTCGATCGTGATCCTGTTGCTGGCCGAAGTGGCGGCAATGGGCGTGTGGTTTTCCGCCAGCACGGCTGTGGCGGTGATCAAGCGCACGCATTCGATCAGCGCCTTCGATGAAGCGCTGCTGACCAGCACCGTGCAGTTCGGCTTCGTGGCCGGCACGCTGGCGTCCGCGCTGCTTTCCCTGGCCGATCGCTACGATCTGCGGCGCCTGTTCGCGGGCTCGGCGTTGCTGGCGGCCATCGCCACGGGCGCGCTGGCCTTCCTGCCGCCAACCGGCGGCACGGTGGCGGTGCTGCGCTTTGTCACCGGCATGTGCATGGCCGGCGTGTATCCAGTGGGCATGCGGCTTGCCGCCACCTGGGCGCAACGCGATTTGGGTTTGCTGATCGGCTTGCTGGTGGGCGCGTTGACACTGGGATCGGCCAGCCCGCATCTGGTGGCGGCCACCGGCGGCGCAGACTGGCGCACGATTTACGGCGTGGCCGCGGCCTGCGCCGCGTGCGCGGCGGCAATCATCGGGCTGGCTGGCATCGGTCCGCATCTGAAGCGCGCCGCGCGCATCGACCTGTCCAAGATCGCGCAGGCATGGCGTCAGCCTGCCGTGCGGCTGGCCAATCTCGGCTATCTCGGCCATATGTGGGAGCTTTACGCGATGTGGGCGTGGCTGGCGCTGTTCCTGCAACAGACGCTGGCGGCCCGCGGCGCCACCGACGCGCGCACCGATGCGGAACTGCTGACCTTCACGGTGATTGCCATCGGCGCGCTGGGCGCGTGGCTCGGCGGTTGGCTGGCCGACCGCGTGGGGCGCACCGCGGTGACGATCGGCGCGATGGCCGTCAGCGCATCGTGCGCCGCAGCGATGGGCTGGCTCGGCGCGGCGCCGATGACCGTGCTGGTGGCAGTCGCGCTGGTCTGGGGCGTATCGGTCATCGCCGACTCCGCGCAGTTTTCCGCAAGCGTGACCGAACTGGCCGATCCCTCGTCCATCGGCACGTTGCTGACCGCGCAAACCTGCGCCGGATTTCTGCTGACGCTGGTCAGCATCCACCTGCTGCCCGACGTGGTGGCGCTGCTGGGGTGGCGCGGTGGCTTCGGCATGCTCGCTATCGGCCCGGCGCTCGGCTGCGTGGCGATGTGGCGGCTCAGGCAACATCCGGACGCCGTGAAACTGGCGGGCGGGCGGCGCTAGGCGCAAGCGCCGTGCCGACAAACGGGTGAAGCCGCCTTTGCGGCACTTGCGAGCGGCCGCGCTGCCGCGCCGGAGATGGCGTCCGACACACCATTGCGGTGTCGTCCTACGTGCATGCGCCAGCGTATTTTCTACACTGTCCTCTAGCGCCGCTTCCCATGCAACGCGTCGCCGCTGGCGACGGTCCGTTGACGGGGACCCGGCCTTTTCGAACCGATCATAGGAGCGTGACCATGAACAAGGACCAAGTGAAAGGCCGTGTGAACGAAGCCAAGGGCAAGGCCAAGGAGCTGGCCGGCAAGGTGACCGGCAAGGCGTCCACGGAAGTCAAGGGCAAGGCCGAGCAGGTAGCGGGCCGCACGCAGGCTGCCTATGGCGACGCCAAGGAAGACATGAAGAAGAACCGGAATCCGCGCTGAGCGGAAACCCCTGCGAACTGGCGTGCGCTGCGGCACGGCGCGCGCCAGTGAAAAATGCAGTCACGGAAGGCGGGGCGCGATGCCCCGCCTTTTCTCTTTTCTGTTGGCAACAACCGTTGGTAACGACCGCGATCCTGCCTGCGATCAGGACGCCGCCGCTCCATCGATTTGCGGCAGCACGCGCCCGGGGTTGAGCAGGTTCTTGGGATCGAGCGCGCGCTTCACCTGCCTCATCAATTCCAGTTCCACCTGCGATTTGTATTGCCGGAGATCGTCGCGCTTGGCCACCCCGATGCCATGTTCCGCGGAGATCGAACCGTTCTCGGCATGGGCCAGCCCATCGACCAGATCGGACACGGGCTTGTACCACTGCGCAAGGAACGATTTTGCGTCGCGGTCGCGCGGCCGCAGCGGATTGAAGTGGACGTTGCCGTCGCCCATGTGACCGTAGATCACCATGCGCGTAGCGGGCTCCAGCGCCAGCACGTCGGCCGATGCCTTTTCGATGAACTGGGCGATGCGCGACACCGGCACCGAGATATCGCATTTGATGCTGCCGCCGGTGCGGGTCTGGGCGTCCGAGATTTCTTCACGGATACGCCAGAACTGCTGGATGTCGGCCAGGCTCGAAGCGACGGCGGCGTCTACCACCCAGCCGTTGCCGAGGCCCGTTTCGAGGATTTCCATCAGCGTCGCGTTCAGGCTGTCCTCGTCGGCGCCCGAGGTCAGTTCGATCAGCACCATCCAGTCGTGCCGCGCGGGTAGCGGCGACGGCGCGTTGCCCAGGTATTCGAGCACGAGATCGAGCGCGGGCGCCGAGATCAGCTCGAAGGCGGTGACCGCGCCGCCCGACAACGCACGCGCTTGGCCAAGCAGTTGCACGGCCGCTGCGGGGCTTTGCACCGCAACGAACGCCACCGCCGTGGCGCGCGGCTGCGGCATCAGCTTGAGCACCGCGCCGGTGATGATGCCGAGCGTGCCCTCCGCGCCGACGAACAAATGCTTGAGGTCGTATCCGGTGTTGTCCTTGCGCAGCCCCTTGAGCGACGAAAACACGCGCCCGTCGGGCAGCACGACTTCGATTCCCAACACCAGGTCGCGCATATTGCCGTAGCGCAGCACTGCCGTGCCGCCGGCATTGGTCGACAGATTGCCGCCGATCTGGCATGACCCCTCGGAGCCGATGCGCAAGGGAAACAGCCGCCCGTTTTCGTCGGCGGTGGCGCGTGCGGCCGACAGCGTGACGCCTGCCTCGACGGTCATGGTGTCGTTGACCGTGTCGACGTCCAGCACGCGATTCATCTTCTTCAGGCTGACCACCACTGCCGTACCGCTGTCGTCGGGCACGGCGCCGCCCATCAGCGACGTGTTGCCGCCCTGCGGCACCACCGGCACGTCATGCGCGTAGCACCACGCCATCACGCGGCTGACCTGTTCGGTGGACGACGGCATCACCACCAGCGGCGATTTGCCGCGATAGATGCGGCGATAGTCGGTGACGAACGATTCGGTATCGGCGTCGGCTACCAGGCAGCCATTGGCGCCAACGATGTCCTGCATGGCATGCAGCAGAACGTCTTGAGAGGGCAGTGAGGTCATCTTCAACAGTCAGTAAGCGGCGCCGGGCGCGTCGATGCGTTGCGCGCGATCCGGCAGGAATTCGGCGGCCAGCTTGCGCGCCGCGTTGGCGAAGACCAGCACGTCGACGCCGGTGGCCACGAAGGTGCAGCCCAGTTCCAGATAACGACGCGCGAGCGCGTTGTCTGAAGTGAGCGTGCCGGCGGCCTTGCCGCTGGCCACGATGGTGCGCATCGCGCTTTCGATCTGCGCCTGCACATCGGGATGGCCCGGATTGCCGCGGTGGCCCATCGACGCAGCCAGGTCGGCCGGACCGATAAACACGCCGTCGACGCCCTCCACGGCGCAGATCGCTTCCAGGTTTTGCATGGCGGTCACGGTTTCGGCCTGCACCAGCAGGCACACCTCGTCGTCGGCCACGTCCAGATAGTCCTTGCGCGCCGTCCATTGCGACACGCGCGCCACGGCGCTGCCCACCCCGCGCACGCCGAAGGGCGGGTAGCGTGTGGCGCGCACCAGCGCGGCGGCCTGCTCGGCGGTATCGACCATCGGGATCAGCAGCGTGCGCGCGCCGATATCGAGCAGTTGCTTGATCAGCGCGGTTTCGCCAGAGACGGCGCGCACCACGGGCTGCGACCGATAGGGCGCCAGCACCTGCAGCGTTTGCAGGATGGTGCGCACATCGTTGGGCGCATGTTCGCCATCGACCAGCAGCCAGTCGAAGCCGGCCGTCGCGCTGACTTCGGCCAGATAGGGCGTGGCGCCGGACATCCAGAGGCCGATTTGCGCCTGGCGCGCGGCCAGCGCGGTCTTGAACGGGTTGTGTGCGGGCATGAGGGTTGTCTCCTGTCGGGTGGGCTCAGTTCAACTGGCCCTGGCAGAGATACTTGGTATGCATGTAATCGTCAAGCCCGTGCCGCGATCCCTCGCGGCCGTAGCCCGATTCCTTCACGCCGCCGAACGGCGCGGCTTCGGACGCCAGCGCCCCCTCGTTGATACCGACGATGCCGGTTTCCAGCGCCTGCGCCACGCGCCAGATGCGCCGCACGTCGGTCGAATAGAAGTAGGCCGCCAGGCCGAACGGCGTGTCGTTGGCGTCGCGCACCACTTCGTCCTCGTGCGTGAAGCGGAACACGGGCGCCACCGGGCCGAAGGTTTCCTCGTGCGCCAGCGCCATCGCCGGCGTTGCATCGACCAGCACGGTCGGCGCGTAATAGTGCGGGCCGTCGGCCTCGCGCACGCGCCTGCCGCCCACCACCACGCGCGCGCCGTGCGCCACGGCGTCCTGCACGTGGCGGTCGATCTTGTCGACAGCGCGCGCGTTGATCATCGGCCCGATCTGCGCGGCGGCCTCGCTGGCCGGGCCCACATGCAGCGCGCTCACGCGGGCCGCGAGCTTGTCGACGAAGGCGTCATGCACGCCAGCCTGCACGTAGACGCGATTCGGACAGACGCAGGTTTGCCCGCCGTTGCGGAATTTGGCCACCATCAGCCCTTCCACGGCCGCATCGACATCGGCGTCGTCGAAGACGATGAACGGTGCGTTCCCGCCCAGTTCCAGCGACAGCTTCTTGAGCGTGGCGGCGGATTCGCGCGCCAGATGCTTGCCCACCGGTGTCGATCCCGTGAACGTGATCTTGCGCACGCGCGGATCGGCCAGCCAGGTATCGACCACGGCCGGCGTGCTGGCGCGCGACGCGGTCACGATGTTGAGCACGCCATCGGGCAGCCCGGCCTGCTCGGCCAGATACACCAGCGCCAGCGCGGTCAGCGGCGTGTCTTCGGCGGGTTTGGCCACCACGGTGCAGCCGGCGGCCAGCGCCGGGGCGATCTTGCGCGCGATCATCGCCAGCGGGAAGTTCCACGGCGTGATCGCCGCCACCACGCCGACCGGCTCCTTCAGCACGATCATCTTGCGTCCCGGCACCGCTTCGGCCACCACGTCGCCGCAAATGCGCGTGGCTTCTTCCGCAAACCATTCGACGTACGACGCGCCATAGCGCACTTCGCCCAGGCTTTCGTGCATCGGCTTGCCCTGTTCGGCCGAGATGATGCGCGCCAGATCGGCCTCGTTGGCGAGGATCAGCGCGTGCCAGCGCTTGATGATTTGTGCGCGCTCCCGCGCGGTGCGGGCGCTCCATGCCGGAAACGCGGCTGCCGCCGCATCGGCCGCGCGTGCGGCGTCGGCCGCGCCGCTGTCGGGCACGCGGGCAATCACGTCACCCGTGGCTGGGTCGGTGACTTCGAGCATCTGGCGTGCGTCTTGCGCATCGCACCATTGCTGCGCGATGAAATTCTGCGAACGCAGCAGTTCGCCGTTGGAAAGGGATTCAAGCATGAGGAATGCGAAGAAAAGTTAGCTGACGATGCCGACATGCCAGGGCACGAATTCATGATCGCCGAGCCCCAGCAGTTCGCTCTTGGTGGGAGCGCCCGATGCCGCGCGCAGGATGTGCTCGAAGATCCGTTCGCCCATCTGCGCAACGCTCAGCTCGCCATCGAGCACCAGACCGCAGTTGATGTCCATGTCTTCTTCCAGGCGGCGATACATCGGCGAATTCGATGCCAGCTTGATGGTGGGCGCGGGCTTGGAGCCGAACATCGAACCGCGCCCGGTGGTAAAGCAGATCAGGTTGGCGCCGCTGGCGATCTGGCCGGTTGCGGCCACTGGGTCGTAGCCTGGTGAATCCATGAAGACGAAGCCCGCGGTGTCGATCGGCTCGGCATATTCGTAGACTGCCTGCAGCGGCGTGGTGCCGCCTTTCATGGCCGACCCCAGCGACTTTTCGAAGATGTTCGCCAGGCCGCCCTGCTGGTTGCCGTGGCCGACCACGCCGTTGAATTGCGCGTTGTGTCCCGCCGTGTAGCGTTCCCACCAGGCCAGCCTGTCGAGCAGCTTCTGGCCCACTTCCGGCGTGACCGCGCGGCGCGTCAGCATGTATTCCACGCCATGGATCTCGGGCGTTTCTGACAGGATCGCCGTGCCGCCGTGGCGCACCAGGATGTCCATGGCTGCGCCCAGCGCCGGATTGGCGGTGATGCCCGAAAATCCGTCGGAGCCGCCGCATTCCAGGCCGATCTTCAGATGGCTGGCGCTGACCGCTTGCCGCGTGCATGCGTTGGCGGCGGGCAGCATGGCCTCGATGGCGCGGATGCCCGCCTCGATGGTGGCGCGCGTGCCGCCAGTGTCCTGCATCACCAGCGTATGGAGGTTTTCGCCGGGCGTGAGCCCCTGCGAGTCCACCAATGACGCCACCTGATTGCGCTCGCAGCCCAGTCCGACGATCAGCACCCCGGCAAGGTTGGGGTGGCGCGCGTAGCCGGCCAGCGTGCGGCGCAGCAGATCGAAATGCTCGCTGGGCGACGACATGCCGCAACCGCTGCTTTGCGCGAACGCGGCCACGCCGTCGACGTTGGGATAGGCCGCCAGCCGCTCCGGCGTGAAATGCGCGGCGATGTGCTTGATGACGGTGGCCGAGCAGTTCACCGATGAAAGAATGCCGATGAAATTGCGCGTGCCCACGCCGCCGTCCGGGCGCACGTAGCCCATGAACGTGGCGCGCTCGGCTTCGGGCACGTAGTCCACGGGCCGCACGTCACGACAGAATTCCGGATCGCGATAGAAATCGACGAGTCGCAGGTTATGGCTGTGCACGTGGTCGCCCGCCGCGATGTCGCGATCGGCCACGCCGATCACGGTGTCGTACTTGCGAATCTGTTCGCCGCGCGCAATCGCACCTGCGGCGATCTTGTGCCCGGCAGGCACCTGGGCGCGCATGCGCACGCCAAGCGCTTCCAGCGACTGGCCCAGCGTCAGATCGGTTCGGGCGATCAGGACGTTGTCGTTGGCATGCAGACGAATGACGGGAGAAAGGGTCACGTTTGAAAGATGCGTTGCGGGTTAGCTCTGCGCGAGCATTTCCTTGAGCTTCAGGCGCTTGATCAACTGCGTTTCCTGGGCGTAGACCGTCGCCACATATTTCTTGTAGTCGGGTCCGTCCAGGTACATCAGGGGCGCGTCCAGGCGCGCGGCGACGGACTTGAACTCCGGGCTGGCCACGGCGGCGCGGAACGCCTCGCGCAGCCTGGTCTCGATGGCCGGCGGCAGGCCCTTGGGTGCACCGATGCCGTTGGGCGCTTCCACCACCACGTCGTAGCCAAGTTCCTTGAGCGTCGGCGTGTCCTTGAAGCGGGGCGTGCGCTGCTCGCCCCAGGTTGCCAGCAGGCGCAGCTTGCCGCCTTCGACATGCGGCGCCCACGAGCTGGAATCGGCCAGCAGGTCCACCTGGTTGGCCAGCACGTCCTGCAGCGCGGCGGAGCCGCCCTTGTAAGCGATGGCGTTGAACTTCACGCCAGCGGCCAGCGCAAACTGTTCCATGCCGACGTGCGTGGCACCGCCGATGCCGGCATGCGCATAAGTGACGCGGCCAGGGTTGGCGCGCGCTTCGGCGATCACGTCGGCCAGCGTCTTGAAGCGCGAGGCCGATGGCACGGCAATGCCGAACGTCTGGCCCGAGGTGCGCGCCAGATACGTGAGGTCGGTGCGCGGATCGAGTTGCAGCATGCCGAGCTGCGAGAAGCGCGTGACTGAAATCGGCACCTGGCCGATGGTGTAGCCATCGGGATTGGCGCGTGACAGCGCCTTGGTGCCGATCATGCCCGACGCGCCGGCGCGGTTTTCCACCACGATCGACTGTTTCAGGATGCCGGATGCCACCTGGCACAGCGCACGCATTGACTGGTCGGCCGTGCCGCCGACGGGCCACGGGCAGATGAAAGTGATGGGACGCTCGGGATACTCGGCCGCTGCGCGCGCCACGCCCGGGATCAGCAGGCTGGCACCGCTCGCGGCGGCAGCGGTGGCCGCGGCGCCGCCCAGCAACAGGCGGCGGCGCATCGGGTTGGCGGGATGGCGGTCAGTCATGGGGATGTCTCCAACATTGTTGTATGTCGCGGCAAGGTCGGCGCCTACCGCTCTGCATGCGATTGTCAGGGCGATCAACATAACCATCCAATAGAAAATCGGCATTGCTTCATAACCTGCGGGTTTAGTAGACTCGCGGCCATGGCCCATATCGATCGCGCCTTCCGCTCCAATATCAAGCTGCGCCACCTGCAATTGCTGGTGGCGCTGGACGAGTTCCGCCATCTGGGGCGTACCGCAGAATTTCTTTCGGTCAGCCAGCCGGCCGTGTCGAAGGTGTTGGCCGAGGTGGAAAAGATGCTGGGCATGACGCTGTTCACGCGCTCCACGCGCGGCACGGAACCCACCGCGGCTGGCGCTTCGCTGGTGCGGTTTGCGCGCTCGGTGCTGGCCCAGTACGATCTCACGCGCGACGAGATCGAGGCCGAAGCCAGCGGTGCGGCCGGCCGTGTGCGCGTGGGATCGATGAGCGCCGCGCTGCCGGTGCTGGTGGCCGGCGCGGTGACGCGCCTGAAGCAGCGCGCGCCGCGCGCCACGGTGCTGATCGAGGAGGGCGACCTCACGCACCTGCTGCCGCGCCTGCGCCTGTCCGAGCTCGATGTGGTCGTGGGCCGGCTCGAACCCGCCTATGCCGCCCCCGACCTGTCGACGCAGGCGCTCTATGAGGACCCGATGGTGGCGATCGTCGCGCCGGACCACCCGCTGGCGCGCAAGGCGCGGCCCGACTGGTCGGACCTGGCCCGGCATCCGCTGGTCATGCCGCCGCCGTGGGCGTCGCTGCGCGTCAAGATCGAGCAGGCCTTTCATCGACACGGCCACCAGCCGCCCGCCGATGTCATGGAATCGTCGTCATATCTGGCGGTCACGACGTTCGTCGCGCAGCGCCACGCGGTAGGATTCGTGGCGCGCTCGGTGGGTCGGCAGTTGCAGTCCGAAGGACGCTTCCACGTGCTGCCGATGACGGTGCGGATCGATCTGCCGCCGATCGGACTGATGACATTGCGCGATCGGCGGCCAGCCCCCAGCGCTACCGAACTGATCGCCTGCCTGCAGGAGGAAGCGCGCCAGATCGCGAAGCCTCGCGGCAGATCCCGAAACCCTTTGAAGACCGCAGTCAGGACGTCATGACAGACGCAGCCAGAAATTTCCGCCGTACCGAAGTGGTGGTACTGGGCGCCGGCATTGTCGGTGTGTGCACCGCGCTGGCGCTGCAGCAGCGCGGCCACGCCGTTTGCCTGATCGACCGTAACGCGCCAGGGCGCGAGACGTCTTACGGCAACGCCGGCATCATCCAGCGCGAAGCGGTGCAGCCCTATGCGTTTCCGCGCGCATGGCAGGCCATCTTGCGCGTGGCCGCGCGGCGCGGCAATGACGTGCATTACCACCTGCGCGCGCTGCCTTCGCTGGTGCCGTCGCTGGCGCGCTACTGGCACGCGTCCGCGCCGCGGCGCTACGCGGCCACGGTGGCCGCCTACGCGGCATTGATCGAGCATTGCATCGACGAACATGCACCGCTGGTCGAACGCGCTGGCGCGCAGGACCTGATCCGCAAATCGGGCTGGCTCGAGGCGTATCGCACGCCCGCCGCATTCGAGGCCGCCGCGCGCGACGCGCAGGCGGTATCGACGCAGCACGCATTGCATACCGCGATTCTCGACGGCGACGCGCTGGCCGCCGCGGAACCCGCGCTGCAGCGCCGCCTGGCTGGCGCGGTGCACTGGCAAGACCCCTGGACCGTGAGCGATCCCGGCGAGCTGGTGGCGCGCTATGCGGCGCTGTTCGAACGCGAAGGCGGCGTGTTTGTGCACGGCGATGCCGATACGCTGCGCGCCGTCGGCAGCGGCTGGACCGTGCAGACCAGCGCGGGCGCGATCGACGCCAAACACGCGGTTATCGCGCTGGGACCGTGGGCGGCGGGACTGACGCAAAAGTTGGCGTACCGGCTGCCGCTGTTCGTCAAGCGCGGCTATCACCGCCACTATCACGTGCAGGACATGCCGCAAAAACCGCTGCTCGACGCGGAAAACGGCATCCTGCTGGCGCCGATGCGGCAGGGCCTGCGCCTGACCACGGGCGCGGAATTCGCCCATCACGAAGCGACGCCCACGCCGGTGCAATCGGTGCGCGCGCAGCAATTGGCGGCTGAACTCGTGCGGCTGGGCGATCCGGTGGAAGCGCAGCCATGGATGGGCGCGCGGCCCTGTATCGCCGACATGCGGCCCGTGGTCGGCCGTGCGCCGCGTCATGCCAACCTCTGGTTTCACTTCGGCCACGGCCATCAGGGACTGACGCTGGGCCCGGCCACCGCGCGGCTGCTGGCGGAACTGTTCGATCACGACCGGCCCTACGTCGACCCCGCACCGTACGATCCGCGCCGCTTCGGCGGCTGAAGGCAGCGGGGCACCGGCGCGCGCGATTCGCATGCGATGTCGCGGTGGCTCGCGCCGTCCAGCCGTCAACGACGCCGCCGTTCTGTCGATCCGCGCAATCCCGGTGTCCAACGCGCCAGGGCCGGTGTTAATCTCGCTGCAACTGCGAGCCCCCACCCACCGAACCGTGCGCCCCGTCGATCCCGATCTCTGGCGAAACGCCGCCGACCAGCATGCCTATAACGAAGCGCGCCGCCGCGTGCGGGGGCTGCGTTTCTTCTACATGCATGCGCTGGTGTATGTGGGCGTCAATGCGCTGCTAATCGTCATCAACCTGATCACCTCGCCGCATCGTCCGTGGGCCAGCGCGCCGCTGATGGGATGGGGCGTGGGGCTGGCGGTGCACGGCATCATGACGTGGAGCCGTGTCGGCCTGCTCGGCCGCAACTGGGAAGAACGCAAGATCGCCGAGTACATGGCGCGCGATCAGGTGCGTACGCTGTCGACGGAAAAGCAGTTGGTGGAAGCGCAGATGCGGCTGCTGCAGGCGCAGATCGAGCCGCATTTCCTGTTCAACACGCTGGCCAATGTGGTGAGCCTGATCGAGCCAGCGCCGCACAAGGCCACGCTGATGCTTGAGCATTTCATCGCCTACCTGCGCGCATCGCTGGCGGCCAGCCGGGCCACGCAGGGCACGGTCGCACAGGAAGCCACGCTGCTGCGCGATTATCTTGCGCTGATCAAGATCCGCATGGGCGACCGCCTGCAATACGCGATCGAAGTCGACGCCGCGCTGCAAGCCGTGCCTCTGGCGCCGATGCTGTTGCAGCCCGTGGTGGAGAACGCCGTCAAGCACGGGCTGGAGCCGAAGATCGAAGGCGGCCGCCTGCTGGTGAAGGTGGAGCGCCGCGGGCCGCGCATGCTGGCCACGATCGAGGATGACGGCATGGGGTTCCGGCCCGGCGGTGCGTCGGGCGTCGGGCTGTCCAACCTGCGCGAACGGCTGGCGGTGCTGTACGACGGCGACGCGCATGTGCGGATCGAGGATCGCGCGCCAGGCACCGCCGTGCTGATCGAAATCCCGCTGCCGCGCCAATTCCGCAATGGAGACGCCAAGGGAGACACCAATGGAGACGCTGCATGACGCCCACCGCATTGATCGCCGACGATGAAGAGCACCTGCGCGCGCATCTGCGCGGCAAGCTGGCGCGCCTATGGCCCGAACTCGATATCGTTGCCGAGGCCGCCAACGGTGTGGAGGCCGCGGCGCTGATTGCACGGCATGCGCCGGCCGTGGCTTTCCTCGATATCAAGATGCCGGGCATGTCCGGGCTGGAAGTGGCGCAGGGCATCGAAACCGATACGCGGCTGGTGTTTGTGACGGCCTATGACGAATTCGCACTCGATGCCTTCGAGCGCGCGGCAGTGGACTATCTGGTCAAACCGGTCAACGACGAGCGTCTGGCGCGCACCATCGGACGGCTGCGCCGCGCCTTGCAGGATGCGGCGCCGTTGCCGGAACTGGCGCAACTGCTCGGTCAGCTCACGCGCGGGCAGCCGCGCGCCGAAGGTGCCGGGCCGCTGCGCTGGGTGCGCGCCAGCCGCGGCAATACCACTAGCCATGTACCGATCCAGGACGTGCTGTATTTCCAGAGTGACGATAAATACGTGGTGGTGCATACGCGCGATGGCGAACATCTGATCCGGACGCCGCTTCAGGAACTGATCGACGGGCTCGATCCGGACGTGTTCTGGCAGGTGCATCGCTCCACCATCGTCAACATGGAATACGTGGCCGGCACGCGGCGCGACGAGTCGGGACGCCTGTTCGTGCGCATGCGCGACAGCGATATGGAACTGCCCGTATCGCGCGCGTATGTGCATCGCTTCCGCCAGATGTAGGCCGCGCGCTGTGGCGCAGCGCGCCGCTTAGTAGCGTTCCATGAATTCGCGGATCTTGCGGCTCTCCCAGTCGCGGCCCCAGCGCGACAGGCGCGTCCACACCAGGATGCCGTGCACCGCCAGTGCCAGGCCCCACGCCAGCGTGGTGCTCAGCGGCCATGGCCAGCCGCTGGTCGCATGGTGCGACCACGACGGCGTGGGGAAGTAGAAGAAGCGGAACCACAACCAGCCGTTGACCACAAGATAGACCAGCAGGTGCACGTACCAGCCGCGCAGTTTGCGCACCGCGCGGCGTGCGCGCCAGTAGGCCATGGCATTGTCGTCGGGCGGCGGGAAGGGTGGGTGATTCGGTTGCATGGCTCGTTCCTGTCCTTGAAATGCATTGCGATGGCTCCTTTCTATGCCACGCGACATGCACTTTCCAGGGGGCTGGGCCGAATCGACAGGAAATCGCCGCGAGCGACGGCGCGCTGGCGCGAATGACGGCGCCAGCGACGCCGCACCCTGCCGCGTCGGTCGTGCCGCCTAGGCTTCGCGCGACACTTCCACGAGGCAGCTCATCGCATTGGGCCCCTGGGTCAGGTCCGATGTGCCGATATCGAGCGTCAGCGTGTTGGCCGCGCCCGCGCGGTCGATGCCGTCGGCGTCGGGGTCGTACCATGCGCCGGTGGCGATGACCGCCACGCCGCGCGCCACGCCGTCGCTGATGGCCAGCCCCGCGGCGAGCGCGCCGCGCCCGTTGTGCACGCGCACGCGCATGCCCGCATGCAGGCCGCGTGCCGCGGCGTCTGCGGGATGCAGGGTGATGCGCTCGGCGCCGGCGATCTTGCCGGCCTGCGCCAGCGGCGCGGCATCGAGCTGGCTGTGCAGCCGATCGGCCGGCTGCACCGACACCAGATGCAGCGGATGGGTTTGTGCCTGCGCCGCGCCGAGCCATTCCACGGGCGGCCGCCAGTTCGGATGCGTACCGCAATCGCTGGACATCGCGCCGATGGTGGGGCTGGACAACTCGATGCGACCGCTTGGCGTGCGCAGCGGATGGGCCACCGGATCGGCGCGGAAATCGTCGAACAGCACGAAGTCTTCGGTGGGCGGCGGCAGCGCCACGTAGCCGATGCGCCAGAACTGGTCGAAGTCCGGCATGTCGATGCCCGCGCGGGCCTGCGCATCGCGGCATCGTGCGTAGATGCTGGCGATCCAGTCGCGCTCGGCGCGTTGTTCGGTGAAGGCGGCGCGATAGCCGAGACGGTCGGCCAGTTCGGCAAAGATGTCGAAGTCGCTGCGTGCGCGATGCAGCGGCGCAATCGCCTGATGCATCGCCAGCACATAGCGGTCGCGCGACGATCCGCCGATATCGTTGCGCTCAAGCGCCGTGGTGACGGGCAGCACGATGTCGGCATGACGCGCGGTGGCGGTCCAGCAGATGTCCTGCACGATCACGGTCTGCGGCCGTGCCCACGCCTGGCGCAGGCGCGACAGTTGCTGATGGTGATGGAACGGATTGCCGCCGGCCCAGTGGATCAGCTTGACGTCCGGATAGTGGCGCGTTTCGCCGCGAAAACGATAGGCGCCGCCGGGATTGAGCAGCATGTCCGACAGCCGCGCGCATGGGATGTCCAGATTGGCGGGATTGCGGCCGACCGGCATCTCCGGGCCCGGTGTTGCCACGCGCGGATTGCCGACGCCATTCATCGATCCGTGGCCAAAGCCGAAACCGCCGCCCGGCAAACCGATCTGCCCAAGCATTGCCGCCAGCGCAATCGCCATCCAGTAGGGCTGTTCGCCGCGGTGCTGGCGTTGCACCGCAAAGCTGCAGGTGATGTAGCTGCGCCGGCCGGCAAGTTGCGTGGCCAGTTGCGCGATGCGCGCGGCGGGGATGCCGGTGATCTGCGCCGCCCATTGCGGCGTCTTGGGCGTGCCGTCGCTCTGCCCCAGCAGATACGCTTCCAGTTCGGGCCAGCCGCTGCAATGCGTGTGCAGGAACGCGGCGTCGTGTGCGTCCGCGCGCCGCAGTTCATAGGCTACGGCCAGCATCAGCGCCACGTCGGTGCCGGGCCGGATCGGAATCCACTCGGCGCCCAGAAACGCCGGGCAGTCGTCGCGGGTGGGGCTGATGTTGATGACGGTGGCGCCGCTGGCGGCCAGCTTGCGCAGCCAGCCCTGCTGCGTGTGTTCGGCCGCGCCGCCCGACGACACTTGTCCGTTCTTGAGGGCCAGACCGCCAAACGCGACGAAGACCTCGGTATGCGCGATCAGGCTCGGCCATGCCGTGACGCGGCCGGTCAGCGGACGATCGGTGCCGATCACATGCGGCAGCAGAAATTGCGCGGTGCCCCAGCTGTAGTTGCCAACCTGATCGACGCAGCCGCCGCCGTGGAAGTGAAAGCGCCGGATCAACGAGCGCGCATGATGCAGGCGTCCCGCCGAAGACCAGCCGTAGGATCCACCAAAGATGCCGGACGGGCCATGCTCGTCGCGCACGCGGGCGATTTCGCCGGCGACCAGATCGAGCGCCGCATCCCACGACACCTCGACGAACTCGTCGCGCCCGCGCGCCTGTCCGTCACCGTCACCGTCGCCGCGCCGCGCAAGCCAGCCGCGACGCACCATCGGCGCACGGATGCGCGTGGGCGAATACACCGACGGCACGATCGAATCGAGCAGCGGCGATGGGTCGGGGTCCGCCGCGAAGGGTTCGCAACGGACCAGACGCCCGTCTTCCACCACGGCGGTGAAGGCGCCCCAATGCGCCAGTTGCGGATAGCGGCGAACGGTCACGGGATCAATCGCCCTGGATGCCGGCCTTGCGGATCAGATCGCCCCACTTGGCGCGTTCCGTGCTGAGCAGGCGGGCAAACTGCTGCGGCGTGTCCGAGGTGGCGTCCATGCCGGAGATCGCCAGGCGATTGCGGATTTCGGGATCGGCCATCACCTTGACCAGCGCCTTGTTCAATTGCGCAACGACGTCCGGCGGCGTGCCGGCTGGCGCCACCAGTCCGTACCAGTTGGTCACGTCATAGCCGGGCACGCCCGCTTCGGCCACGGTCGGCACGCCGGGAAACTGCGGTGAGCGCGTGGCGGTGGTCACGGCCAACGCGCGCAGTTTGCCCGAGGCGATCAACGGTTTGGCGGACGGATCGGAGAACGTGATCGGCACAATGCCGCCCATCACATCGGTCAGCGCCGGCGTGGTGCCCTTGTACGGCACATGCTGCATCTGCAGACCGGTCAGCATCTTGAACTGTTCGGCCGCGATCTGGCCGATGGTGCCGTTGCCGCCGGACGCGTACGAGAACTTGCCGTTGGCGCTGCGCACGGCGGCCAGCAAGCCCTGTATGTCCTTGTACGGCGTATCGGCGCCGGTCACTAGTACGTTGGGCATTGTCACCAGCACGCTGATCGGCGCGAAGTCCTTTTGCGGGTCGTAGTTCAGCTTGCGCAGGTTGGGCCAGATCGTGAAGGAGCCGGGCGTTGCCACGTAAAGCGTGTAGCCGTCGGGCGCGGACTTGGCAACCATGTCGGTGGCGATCAGGCCGCCGGCGCCGGGCCGGTTGTCGATGATGACGTTGGCCTTCAACTGGTCCGACAGCGCCGGGGCGATGGCGCGCGCCAGCGCGTCCGCGCCGCCGCCCGCGGGAAAACCCACGACCAGGCGGATCGGCCGGGATGCGTCCGGCCACGCCGCGTGCGCGGCGAATGGCGTCAGGACGGCGAGTAGCGGAACAAGCAGGCGCAGCGCGCGGGGGGAAAACATGGCAAGACTCCGGCAGGTGGGGAAAGCATCAAGACGTCAAAACATCGAGGCGTGACGAAGATCGGATGTCAGGCGTTGCGGGGCGGCGGGACCGGCACCGTGTCCCATTCCCACGCCACGAACGCCAGCCGTTCGCCGGTGTGGACCACGGGATCGCTGCGCAGGCCGATCAGCACACCGTCGCGCGCAAACGGCTTGACCGGCGTGAGCGACGCGTCGAGCTTGAGCGTGTCGCCGATCGATGCGCCTTCGGCCACCCAGTCGCCGGCGCGCGCCGCGGGCACGAACAGGCCGCCCTCGTCGGCGGTGATCCAGCCGCGCCGTGTCACGCGCCGTAGCGAGGTGGCCGCCGCGCGCGTCGCGGGCGCAGCGAGGATGCCCATCTGCACGGCCAGCGTCTGGAATCCGCTTTCGGCCACGGCAATGTTCTCGGGCTCGAAGCGGCTGCCGCTGCCCAGTTCCAGCATGAACGCGCAGACGCCGGCCGCCAGGCATTGATAGTCGAGCGCGCCGGCGATATTGCCGGGCAGCTCGCCCTTGCCGCCGACGTCCTGCTGGCATGCCACATGCGGATGGAACGGCGCCATGGCGGCCAGCACGTCGGCCTCCGTCACGCGGCTTTGCGGATGGACCTTGTAGACCGTGTAGGGGCGCGCGTCGAACAGCGGATTCATGGTGTGCAAGTTGATCAGCACATCGGCCACGCCGCGTACTTCGCTGATCAACGCATGCGCCAGGCGCTCTGACACCAGTCCGCCTGCATTGCCGGGATAGGTCTGGTCCAGATCGAGTTCGTCGTAGGGGTTGCGCTTGCGTCGCGCATCGAGCGCCTGCGGATTGCCGGTGGGGGTCACCACCACGTTGCCGCGCATGGTCGCCGGGTCGAGGCTGCGCGCAAAGCGCAATGCGGCCACCATGCCGTTGATCTCGTCGCCATGCACCTGCCCGTGCAGCCAGAGCGTGCGGCCCGGCTGAGCACCGCGCACTGCCACGTAGGGCAGCGTGACGGCCATCCCCGATGCCATCGAGCCAACGGGCAGATGGCCGCTGATGCGGGCAGGGCCCGTTGGTTGGCGCAGCCAGTCACCGATGATTGGCATGGGAAGACTCCTGTTCAGTGGAAAGATCGGCAATCGCGTCGAACGCGTGCGCGAGGTCGCGCAGCAGGTCGTCGACGGCTTCGAGCCCGATATGCAGCCGAATCACGGTGCCGTGCGATGACCAGTCCGTGACGCTGCGCGCGCGGCGCATGTCGGCCAGCACCGCCAGGCTCTCGAAGCCGCCCCACGATGCGCCGATGCCGAACAGCTCAAGGCTGTCGACAAAACGTTCGGCGGCCACCGGCGCGCGCGAACGCAGCGTGAACGACAGCAGGCCATTGGTGCCGTGGCAATCGCGTTGCCATAGCGCGTGATTGGGATCGTGCGGCAGCGCGGGGCAAAACACTTCGGCCACATCGGTGCGCGCATGCAGCCACTGCGCCACCGCAAGCGCGCCTTGCTGGTGTTGCGCCAGCCGCGCACTGAGCGAACGGATGCCGCGTTGCACCAGATAGGCGTCGTCGGGGCTGACTGTGATGCCGAACGCGTCGGCCATGCTCGCCAGTTCGGGCCACGCGGCCTCGGTGGTGCAGACCGTGCCCATCATCACGTCCGAATGGCCGCCCAGATACTTGGTGGCGGCCATCAGCGAGATATCGGCGCCCAGTTCCAGCGGGCGATAGAGCAGCCCCGATCCCCACGTGTTGTCGGCCGCGACCAGTGCGCCGTGCGCATGCGCGCGCGCCGCGAGCGCGGGCAGGTCCAACATCTCATAGGTCAGCGAGCCGGGCGCCTCGACATAGACGAGCCGCGTCTCGGGACGCAGCTTTGCATCGAGGTCGGAGCCATCCGCGGCGTAGAAGTCGGCCGCGATGTTGTGCTGGCGCAGGAATCCGTTGGCGAGGTTGCGCACCGGTTCATAGACGCAATCGGGCAGCAGCACGTGCTGGCCGGGGCGCACATAGGCCAGGATCGTCATCGCCGCAGCGGCCAGGCCCGACGGGAACAGCCGCGTGCGATAGCCGCCTTCGAGCATCGTCACCATATCTTCGAGCGCGAAGTTGGTGGGATTGCCGCGCGCGCCGTAGGTGAACAGGCGCTCGGTATCGCGGCGCGCGCGCATTTCGCGTTGCTGCGCGACGGAATCGAACAGCACGGTGCTGGCGCGCACCACCGGCGGGTTCACGGGCTGGCCGCCTGGCACGGTGGATGTGCGTCCGGCATGCGCCAGGCGGGTGGGGAGCGATGACGTCATGGTTGCCCTGTGGGATGGCTGGTATTGATGGAAAACGGTCGCAAGGACCGTGCCTTGCGGCACGGCACCGGCTCAATCGACATGCGCGCCCGACAGCTTGACGATCTGCGACCAGCGCGAGATGTCCTGCTTCAACTGCGCGGCGAATGCGTCGGGCGTATTGGCCACCACATCGCTGCCGCCATCGTTGATGGTCTTGACCACGTCCGGCATCTGCAGCACCTGCACGATGGCGCGATTGAGCAGCGCCACGCGCTCCGGCGATGTGCCGGCCGGTACGAAGAAGCCGTACCAGTCCTCGAAGCGTGCATTGCGATAGCCAAGTTCTTCAAGCGTCGGCACCTTGGTGAATACCCCGAGACGGCGCGGGCTGGTGACGGCCAGCGCGCGCATGCGGCCGGTCTGGATAAAGCCGGCCACCGACGATGTCGACGTGATCAGCACATCGACCTGGCCGCCTAGCAGATCGTTGATCGCGGGGCCGGCGCCCTTGTAGGGCACGTGCTGCAGCGCGACATTGCTGTCCTTTTCCAGCACCACGCCAACCAGATGCGACAGCGTGCCGTTGCCCGGCGTCGCGTAGGTGATCTTCTGCGGCTGCGCGCGGGCCTGCGCCGCCATCTCCTCGAAGGTTTTCCACGGCGCATTGGCCGCTACCACGATGGCAAGCGGCGCCGCATTAATCTGCGTGACCGGCGTGAACTGTTTGACCGGATCGAAGCCCGGCGCGCGGTACAGCGTCGGGTTGACCGCCATGATCGATACCTGCGAAGTCAGCACCGTATAGCCGTCGGCCTTCGATTCGGCCACGTAGCGCGTGCCGATATTGCCGCCCGCGCCGCCGCGGTTGTCGGTGACCGCGCTCTGGCCCAGCACTTGCGACAGGCGCGTGGCCACCACGCGCGTCACCGCATCGTTGCCGCCGCCTGCAGGGAATGGCGAGACGATGCGCAGCGGCTGCGACGGAAAGCCGTTCACCGGCGTCAGCGGCTGCGCCGACGCAAGACCCGTCATGGCGGTGGCGGTGACGGCAACGGCGGTGACCAGATACTGCGAAAGACGGGATGACATCGGGCGTGGCATGGGGGCGACCTCTTTTCTCGGGCAGGTTTGCGATGCGGATACGGATGCGTGTGCGTGGAATCGTCGGCAGCTCAGTCGTGCTGCGGAAAACGGAAGGTGGCAAGTTCCTGCGCGTCGAGCTGCGCGATCAGGCCTGTTTCCCACGCCAGGTACTGGCGCGCGGCGGCCTTGTTGCCGTCGTGGCGGTCGTGCACGAAGAACAGGTAGTCGATGCAGCGCGCATCGGGCAGCGTGTGTGCGCCTTGCGAGACGGCGTGGCCGGCATCGCGCCATGCGGCAAAGCCGCCGTGCAGCCGGCGCACGTCGCGGTAGCCCAGCGCGTAGAGATCGCCCACCGCCAGTTCGGCCGGATCGTCGGCATCGGCGTCGCCCACCAGTACCAGCGTGGTGTCGTGAGGCACGCCGTGCAGGTCTTGCGCCAGCCGCGCGCGCGTGGCCCAGCGGCTACCGGCGATATGTCCGGCGCGATACGCCATGCTGCCGCGCAGATCGAGCGTCAGCATCGATTGATCGGCCAAGCCCGCGGCGAGTTGCGCGGCGTCGACCGTGGGTGGCGCGAGCACTTCATGCTGCGGCCCGGCGGCGGCGCGCACGCCAGCCGCGAGTCCCGCCTGCAGGCCGCCGTCGAGTACCACCGCGTGATGGCCCATCTGACGCAGCCAGCTGGCTACCACGGTGGCGCGCACGCCTTCCGCGTCGAACAGCACCAGCCGCGCGCGGCGCACGCCGACGTACTGGTCGGTGGCCTGCATCAACTGGCCGCCTGGCGTGTGCTGCGCGCCGGGCAGCGTCTGCGCGGCGTATTCCTCGGCCGTGCGCACGTCGCACAGGAACGTGGTGCGCGAGTCGTCGGCCAGCCATGCCATCGCTTCGCTGGCCGAAATATGCGGCACGTCGAAGCGTTTGGTCAGCGCCTGCGCGGCGCTGCGCGCGGCATCGAGGTCGCGCGGCGCGGTGTTGTCCGGATAGCGCGCCGTGCCGCCGTGTTCCAGCGTGAAATCGTTCAGATACCAGCCCTGCGTGCCGTTTTCCAGCGCATAGACCGGGTTGGGCACGCCGAAGTTGATCAGCGATTGCGCGCCGATGATGCTGCGCGTGCGTCCCGCGCAGTTGATCACGATCGGCGTCGTGCTGTCGGGCACCAGGTCGCGCAGACGGTAGGCCAGTTCGCCGTTGGGGCAGCAAACCGCGCCGGGAATGTTCATCTTGCGGAACTCGGACGCGGGCCGCCCGTCGAGCACGACCGGCGCGTTGGGGCCGGCCTGCATCGCGGCAAGATCCTGCGCGGAAATGCGCGGCGTGTTGTAGTGGTGCTCGGCCAGTTCGCCAAAGGTTTTCGACGGCACGTTGACGCCGGCAAACAGCGTGTAGCCGGCCGTCTGCCATGCGGGCATGCCGCCATCGAGCACGAACAGCCGCGTATAGCCAAGCTTCGCCAGCGCGGCGGCGGCGCGTTGCGCCACGCCGTCGCCATCGTCGGCCAGCACGATGCGCGCATCGGTGCGCGGCGCCAGGCGTCCCACGTCGAGTTCAAGACGGCTGTAGGGCAGCGGCACGGCATAGAACGGATGGCCTTCGCCGTATTGGCCGTGTTCGCGCACGTCGAACAGCGCGATTTCGTCGGCATCGTGCAGCCAGCCCTTGAGCGTGACGGCATCGACTGCGGTGTAGGTAGGTTGGCTCATGAAATTCCGGGCAATAGGGGGCCGTCCTCTGCGCACAGAGGAAATTTCGGCAAGCTGATTTTCAGGAGTCGGGGCGGGCAGCCGGCGTAGTGCGGCGCGGCGCTGCCCCGGTCAGGATTGTTTAGCGGCGGGTCTGGACGCCCACGTTCATGATCTGGCAGCGTCCGGTTTCAAGGTCGAACGTGAGCCGTTCGGTCAGCGTTTCCAGCGACCGGCCGTACATGTGCAGATGGCGAATGATGTCGTCGCCGCGAATCTCTACCGAATGGATGTCGTCGGGCAGCAGGGCGATGCCATTGCGCGGACCCACTTCCACGGTGCGCTCGTGTTCGAGCGTGCCCACGCCGGGCTGGCTGCCGTCATCGGTGCGCACATAGACGTCGTTGAACTCCACGCCAACCACGCCCGCCACGCACGCCCACGTGGTGTGGTTGTGCGGCGGAATGCGCTTGCCCGGACGCAGCACGTTCAGGTAAAGCGCGAAGGTCTGGTCCGGATCCTCGGAAATCAGATAGCGGGCCTGGCGCTCGCCCGGCTCCGGCGGCGGGAAATCGCCTTCGTTCCATAGTTCGGTGCGCGCGGCCAGTTCTTCCACCTGGGTCAGGACATCGGCCAGGCTGGCGCGGGTGACGCCCCCCTTGTTCACAATGTTCCTAATGGATTCGATGGTGTCTCCGACGGCAGTCTGGCGCTGTTGGGCGATGGACATGGTGCGATCAATCCTTGCAATCTCTGTTTTTGGGGGGTAGAACGGTGCTTCGTGTTTCACTGTAATGAACACCTGTTCTAAAAACCACTTAATGCGCAACGAAAATTCATTAGCAGGGCTAATGTATGCGTAACCTCGATCTGGACCTGCTCCGGTCGCTGGTCGCGATTGCCGACCACGAGACCTTTGGCGCCGCGGCGCTGACGGTGCAGCGCACGCAGTCGGCCGTCACGCAACAGATGCAGCGGCTGGAAGAGCAGCTTGGCCTCGCGTTGTTCGAACGCCAGGGGCGCGGCAAGCTGCTGACGCGGCATGGCAAGAAACTGGTGGAATACGCGCGCCAGATGCTGGCCATCAACGACGAGGCGCTGCGCATGCTGCGCGAGGGCGACCTGACCGGATCGCTGCGCATTGGCGCGCCGCACGATGTGGCCGATACGATCCTGCCGGGGCTGCTGTCGCATATCGCGCGCTCGTCGCCGGCGTTGCGGCTGGAGATCCATGTCGGCCGCAGTCCCTTCCTGATGGAGTCGCTGCGACGCGGCGAAATCGACCTGACCGTGTCGACGCGCGAGGACAACACGCTCGACGGCATCGTGCTGCGCACCACGCCCACCATCTGGGTATGTTCGGCCGATTTCGTCTATGAACGCGGCGCGCCCGTGCCGCTGATCCTGGCCGACGAGCCGAGCCTGTTCCGCAAGCTGTCGCTCGAGGCGCTGACGCAGGCCGGCGTGCCCTGGCGCATTGCCTACCTGGCACCGAGCCTGATCGGCATCAAGGCGGCGCTGCGCGGCGGGCTCGGGATTACTGCGCGCAGCATCGACCTGCTGGCCGCGGACATGCGCATTCTTGGCGAGGCCGACGGACTGCCGCGGCTGCCCGATGTCACCTATTACCTGTGGGCACGTCCCAATGCGGTCAATCCCGTCGCGCGTCATGTCTTTTCGATGCTCAAAACAGCCTTGCAGCGCGGCCTGGTCAGCGCGTGACCGGCGCCCCGGATCGGGCGTTGCCGCAGCAGGCGAGGCCACATCGTAGGCGTGCCGCGCCCGCGCGCCAACGAAGAAGAATGGCTATCGATATCTGGCGCCGCCTTACGATTGGCTTTCGGAATCGGCTTGATGGCTATCAACGCCGGCTGCGGGGCTTGCGGGCCTAATCCGGTTTTTTCGCGCGGCACGCATGGCGATGCGCACCGCGATGAATCGACCGGAGCCCTTTCGATGAAGCTAAAACTGCTGCTGTTGCCGCCATGGGCGGCCCTTGTCCTCGCCTGCGGCGTGCAGGCCGCCACCCCGCGCGCGGAGCCCGTGCAACCGATCGCCCGCCCGGCCATCACCGATCCGGCGCGCGTGGCGCTGGGCCAGAAACTGTGGTTCGAACCGCGACTCTCGCGCTCGGGGTTCATCTCGTGCAACTCGTGCCATAACCTCAGCCTGGGCGGCACGGACAATCTCAAGACATCGATCGGCGACCACTGGCAGCAGGGCCCGATCAATTCCCCCACAGTGCTCAATGCCAGCCTGAATTTCGTCCAGTTCTGGGACGGCCGCGCCAGGAATCTGCCCGAGCAAGCGGGCGGGCCCATCGCCAATCCCGTTGAGATGGCGTACACGCATGAACTGGCCGTCGACACGCTGCAATCGATTCCCGACTACGTGATGGAATTTCGCAAGGTGTTCAGCACCGAGAAGCTGACGATGGGCGAAGTCTCGCTGGCAATCGCTGCGTTCGAGGAAACGTTGGTCACGCCCAATTCGCGCTTCGACAAATGGCTCAATGGCGACGACTATGCGATCGACGCCCAGGAACTGCGCGGCTATCGGCTGTTCAAGTCTGCGGGCTGCGTGGCCTGCCACTACGGCCCGAACGTGGGCGGCGCGTCGTTCCAGAAGATGGGGATCGTCACGCCTTATCAGACCAGTAATCCGTCGCAGGGGCGCGCCGCCATCACGGGCAACGATATCGACCGCTTCAGCTTCAAGGTGCCGACCCTGCGCAACGTTGCACTGACGTATCCGTATTTCCACGATGGCGGCGCCGCCACGCTGACGCAGGCGGTGGACGTGATGGGACGCCTGCAACTCGGCCGCCAGTTCACGGACGAGGAAAACGCCGACATCGTTGCCTTCCTGAATACGCTGACCGGCGAGCAGCCACGCATCGTGCTGCCGATCCTGCCGCCGTCCACCACCGCCACGCCAAAGCCGCGACCCTTCGATTAAGCGAGCCGCGCATGCGCACCGCGCGCGGCGGATCTCGCCATGGCCGGGCGGTGCGCTTTTCCGCGCCGTCCGTGCCGTACGTTCCCGCGCGGCTGATGCGGCGTTACGTAACACGTAACAGCAACGACTGACCGATCCACCCGTATAAAACGGCTGGCCGGAATTGCCGGGGTCGCCTGCAAACCGAGCATCCGCGCGGGTTTGCAGGCCGAAGCGCCGTGCGCCTGCGGCTCTCGTCTGCCACGCGTAGGTCAATGGCACGGCCGTTGCCTTGTCCTGATCCATCCAACACAACACAAATGAGGGGTGGAAGCATGCGTCAACGACAATATTGGATCGGTGTGACTGTCAGTGTTGCGGCGTTGCTGGGCGGGTGTGCGAATGGCCATGACGGCAAGCCGGGCGCGACGGGTCCGCAAGGTGCGCAAGGTGCGACCGGCGACGCCGGCACGGCGGGCACTGCGGGCGCGCAAGGTGCGACCGGTGCGCAGGGATCGCAAGGCGCGACAGGTGCGCAGGGATCGCAAGGCGCGACAGGTGCGCAGGGATCGCAAGGCGCGACAGGTGCGCAGGGATCGCAAGGCACGGCAGGCGCAACGGGCGCGACGGGTGCGACAGGCGCGGCCGGACCTGCGGGTTCGAACGGCACGAATGGTTCGAATGGCGCAGATGGCGCAACCGGTGCCACGGGCGCGGCAGGCGCCACCGGCGCGACGGGAGCCACAGGCGCCACCGGTGTCGCGGGTGCGACGGGTGCTACGGGTGCCACCGGCGTCGCGGGTGCCACGGGAGCGACCGGCGCAACAGGTCCGACGCCGCTGGCCGAAGTCGGCGCCGCCGTCAGCAGCGTCGGCAATACGGTCGGCACGCTCGGCACTGGGCCACTGGCCAGCGTGACCGCGCCGGTTGGTTCGGTCGTCAGCCAGACCGGCAGCCTGGTGGGCGGCCTCACGCCGCAGACGCTGAGCGATCCCGTCAACCAGGTGCTGACGACCGCCAACACCGCGATCGTGCCGCTGACTGCGGCGCTGGGCAGTGCGACGCAGACCATCGGCGCCACGACCGGCCCGGGTGCGCCGCTAAATAATCTGCTGGTCGCTACGGGCGGCGCAGTGAATCAGATCGGCACTGCGATCGATCAGACCAACGCGCCGGTGGTCAGCAATTTGGGCGGTATCGTCGCAACGGTCGGCACCACGGTGTCGGCGTTGGGCGGAGCGGTGAGCACGCCATCGGGCGGTACGACGCCGGCCAGTCCGCTGGCGCCTGTCACGCAATTGCTAAGCGGACTGGGCAATCTTGGCGGAGGATCGGGCGGATCGCTGCCTAGCCCTTCCGGGGCGCTCGCGCCGGTCACCAATTTGGTGAACACCACCGTTTCCACCTTGACCAATGCGACGGGCGGCGCCAGCGGTCCGCTCAGCCCGGTGCTGGCGCCGGTGACCAACGCGCTGAAGGGCGCGGCCGGTTCTGGCGGTGCAACAAGTCCGATCAGTCCGGTAAGCAATCTGCCCGTGGTGGGCGGTCTGCTCGGCAGCGTGACGCCATCGAAGTAAGCCAACTGAAAGGTTGTCCGTGCGCGGCTGCGCGGGCAACCCGCTGGACAATCAGTTCCGCGGATCGGATGAAATTCACTGTTGCACAAAACAAGTATTGCGCCGCATCAAACTTGCTCTAATCTTTCCTCCACTGTCGTACAGATTCTGACCCGGAGGTAAAGCCATGCGCAACGCGACTCTCGACACCGCCCCACAAGCATTTCGGACCCCGACCGGCGAGCCAGTGACGGCGATCCGTCATCAGGACATCGTGGCGGCGTTCACCGCGCAAGCGGGCGCGCAACCTGTCGCGGTGCTGCACATGCTGTATCCGCGCACCGATGCGCGCACGCATCGCAGCCTCGATCTGCTGGTCGGCGCGCTGCGCAACCACGGCTTGCATGAAGTGGCCACGCTGGTGGAGCGCGAGGCGCACTACCTCGTGTTCACCGATGTCGCGCAGGCCTGGCGCGCGCTGCATGAAATCCGCCACGATTCGCTCGCCATCGGCGTGCATCTCTACTATCGGGGACTGACCGGCGACGCCGCGGAACAGGTGCTCGACACCGACGCGCACCGCTTGCACTGAGCGCACTGTGCCGTACCGTATCGCGCTGGAAAAGTATCCGGCGCTGCGGTGCGGATACGCTTGCGCATGATCTTTCGCATCGTTTCTCGGATAGTTGCGCCGACGCTCGCCCGGACGGCGGCGTCGCATCCGAATGCGGGTCAGAACAAGCGCGCGGATAATAGCGCGCCAATTAAAGGGTTCGCGATTAAACCCTCGGTGTCGTTCCACCAGACTGTAGATTCTGTCGCGTCAGTGACATTGCGCGGCAGACAAACTTTCTGGACTCTGAAAGGACCCCACCATGAAAATCGCCGTCTCGCTGCGCAACGAACTTTGGCTGGTACTGCTGGTAACTGGCTGCCTGGGCGCGTTTGCCGCGGAAAACGCCGACCTGACGATCAAGGGCGTGATCAGGCCTTCCGCGTGTTCGGTTGATCTGTCCGGCGACGGCAACGTCTATTTCGGCACGATCTCCTCCCGCGCGCTGAGCGATACCAAACCAACCATGCTGCCCGAGCAAGAGATCACCATGACGATGACGTGCGACGCCGCCACGGTCGTGGGCTATCGGCTTGTCGACAACCGTGCCGGCACTGCGGCGCCGATCTTGCGTGGCCTGGACGCCAATATCGGCGAAACGATGGGGTTTGGCATGGGCACTGTCGACGGCAAGAATCTGGGCGCTTACGCCATCCGCGCGCTGCCGGCCGACGCGGTTGCCGATGGCGCGGCGGTTGCCGGTGGCACGCGCTCGGTCGATGGCGGCGCAACCTGGCTCAGCGCCACTGCGGTGTTCGATTACGTCGCGCCGATGGTGGTGAGCGCCTGGGCCGCTGTGGATGGCGGAGAACCGCTGCGTTATCGAACCGTGGCGCAAGTGCTCAAGCTGGCAGCGGCTGTCGACAGCAAGGCCAACCTGCCGGAGCTGACCACGAACCTGCGGCTCGAGGGTTCGGCCACGGTCTCTGTCGTATATCTGTGAGGCGTCTGTAAGGTGTCCACAGATTTCGGTGGATATCTGACAGCAAGACCCGCATCGCAGCGATGCGGGTTTTTTTATGCGCGCGCGCCGTGACGCGGTGCGCTGTTGCGCCGGTCAGAGATTGGCGGTTCCAACATTTGAAGATTCCGTGATTAAGCGGACAGCGCGCGTAGACCAAACTTCAGCCTGTCCCCGGACGGCAGCGCCGACGGAGCACCCAAAGCCCCCACATCTGAAAGGAAATCGATCATGAACATCACCACTCAACTGCGTAACGGTCTGCTGCTGACAATGCTGGCTACGGCTTGCTCTGGCGCGTTTGCGGCAGAAAGCGCGGATCTGGCAGTCAAGGGCGTGATTCGCCCGTCGGCTTGCTCAATTGCTCTGTCGAACAACGGCACGGTGGACTACGGCACGATTTCGGCCAAGAGCCTGAGCGCTACCGACGTCACCAAGCTGCCCGATCGTGACGTGACGATGACGATCAACTGCGAGGCGGCCACCAAGGTTGGATTTCAAGTTGCCGACAACCGTGTAGGCACGGCGGCGCCGATCTTGAATAACGTGGATCCGTCCGTTTTGGACCTCGCTGGCTACGGCCTCGGCGCTGTGGACGGCAAGAATCTGGGCGCCTATGGAATCAAAGTGCTGCCCGCCGACGCCGTTGGCGATGGAGCTGCCGTGGGAGGGAACTCTTACAGTCTTGATGGTGACACTTTGTGGCAGCCTGCATCTGAGCTTGGCAACTACACGTTCGGTCAAATCTTTGCGTGGTCTGACACCGACGGCGGCACGCCAAATTCCTACAAGACCATCTCGCAAGTCCTTCGTATCGTCGGCGGGCTGAACAGCACAGCCAACCTGCCGTCGCTGACATCGAACGTTGAACTGGACGGCTCGGCCACGATTTCTGTGGTGTACCTGTAATCGGCCTCGGACGAAACGCCTCGCCAAAACCCGCATCGTAACGATGCGGGTTTTTTCATGTGCGCGCGCCGCGAAGCGCTGCGCCTTTTTGTCGGTTAAAGATTTGCTGGTCCAACATTTGAAGATTCAGTGATTAAGCGCGTGCCGCTCATAGACCAGACTTCAGCTGTCCCCGCCAGGCAACGCCGACGGAGCACCTAAAGCCCCCACATCTGAAAGGAAATCGATCATGAACATCACCACTCAACTGCGTAACGGTCTGCTGCTGACAATGCTGGCCACGGCTTGCTCTGGCGCGTTTGCGGCAGAAAGCGCGGACCTGGCGGTCAAGGGCGTGATTCGCCCCTCGGCTTGCTCAATTGCCCT